>ULXZ01062895.1_pt1 | contig 19072 bp, 20 predicted proteins | sample 1961701 | NCBI WGS metagenome assembly ULXZ01 (sample SAMEA4835850, study PRJEB28245) | human gut metagenome | biome: gut microbiome; material: fecal sample | place: Denmark | collected 2008 | reverse complement strand
AAAAAATAATATAGAAGAAAAAAATAAAATAAAAATAAAAGAAATAAAAAATAAATTTAATAATGAAATAGAAATTGATAATTTATTTAATGATAATTTAAAAGAAATAAATTATAATATCGATTATTTAGAAAAACAATTAAATTTAAATTTAATTAGAATAAATACTATTAATATAGAAGAAAAAAATATTAATGAAAAATTAGATAATAAAATAGCATGTGAAGAAAAACTAGAATATTTGTATGAACAGAAAAAAGAATTAGAAGAATTAAATAAAATAATAAATTTAGCAAAAGAAACTTTGGAAGAATCTTATGATGAAATAAAAAAGAATATAACACCAAAATTCACAAAAGAATTATCAAATAACATAGAAATGATTTCTGATGGAAAATATAAAAAAGCAAATTTTAACTCAGATACAGGACTAACAATAGAAGCAGAAAATGGAGAATACATAGAATGTAATAAATTAAGTATAGGAACAATAGATCAATTATATTTATCTCTTAGATTATCTGCAACTAAAGAAATAACAAAAGAAACTATTCCAATAATACTAGACGAAAGTTTTGCATATTTTGATAACCAAAGATTAGAGAATGTTATAAAGTATTTAGATTCCAATTATAATAACCAAATTATTATTTTTACATGTACAAATAGAGAAAAAGAAATTTTAGATAAATTAAATATAGAATATAATTTAGTTAATCTGTAAAATGTAAGTTGAAAAATTTGCAATAGTTGTGTATAATAATTAGGTTAAAAGGAGAGATATATATGTTTGAAAAACTAGAAGACGTAGAGAAAAGGTTTGAAGAGGTTAGTAAAAAAATTAGTGACCCAGAAGTAATTGCAAGACAAAGCGAGTGGCAAAAGCTTATGAAAGAGCATGCTGCAATGGTAGATGTTGTAGAAAAATATAGAGAGTACAAAAAAGCAAATAAAGATTTAGAACAAGCAAAAGAAATGCTAAATGATAAAGAATTAAAAGAATTAGCAGAAATGGAAATAGAAGAAATAAAAGAAAAATTACCTAAAATAGAAGAAGAATTAAAAATATTATTAATTCCAAAAGATCCAGATGACGATAAAAATATAATCTGCGAAATAAGGGCAGGTGCTGGAGGAGAAGAAGCAGCATTATTTGCAGGGACATTATTTAGAATGTACTCAATGTATGCAGAAAATAGACATTGGAAAATAGATGTACTTAATGAAAATGAAACAGGACTTGGCGGATATAAAGAAATAACATTTATGGTTACAGGTAAAGGTGCATATAGTAGACTAAAATTCGAAAGTGGAGTTCATAGAGTTCAAAGAGTTCCAGATACAGAAAGCAGTGGAAGAATTCACACATCAACAGCAACAGTTGCAGTATTACCAGTTGTAGAAGATGTAGAAATAGAAATAAATCCAGCAGATGTAAAAATGGAAGTGTTTAGAGCATCAGGGGCAGGTGGACAACATGTAAATAAAACATCATCAGCAGTAAGATTAATACATGAACCAACAGGAATAGTAGCAGAATGTCAAACAGAAAGATCACAAACTCAAAATAGAGAGTATGCAATGAGATTATTAAAATCTAGAATATATGAACAAGAAAAAGCAAAACAAGACGCAGAACTTGCAAACGAAAGAAAATCACAAGTTGGTAGTGGAGATAGAAGTGAAAAGATAAGAACATATAACTACCCACAAGGAAGAATTACAGACCACAGAATAGGAATGAGTATATATCAAATGGAAAATTTCTTAAATGGTGGATTAGATGAAATGATAGACAATCTAATTGCAGCAGACAGAGCAGAAAAATTAAAAGGTGAATAATGTTGGAAAAACAATCCAGAAAACTGCAAAAATATGAGGTGAAATATAAGATTGGAAACTGATTCAAAAGAAAGAAAAGAAATAGAAGAATTTATTACAAAACATGAAAGAGCTCACTTTTTACAATCTCCAGAATGGGCAAAAGTAAAATCAGAGTGGAAACATGAAGAGATTATATTACATGACGAAAATGGTAAAATAAATGCATACTTAAGTGTGCTATTAAGAAAAGTTCCTGTTTTAAACAGATATATAATGTATGCACCAAGAGGACCAATATGTGATATATATAATGAAAAAATAATTAAAGAGTTAGCAGATGAAATTAGAAAAATTGCAAAAAAATATAAAGCATTTATATTTAGAGCAGATCCAGATGTTTTAGTAGATGACGAAGAGTTTAAAAGAATAATAAAAGAGGCTGGAATAAAAGTAAAACAAAATATTAAAAGTGTAAATGATGTAATACAACCTAAATATGTATTCAGGTTAAATCTAACAAATAAAACAGAAGAGGAAGTGTTACAATCATTTCATCAAAAAACTAGATACAACATTAGATTATCAGCAAGAAAAGGCGTTACTGTAAGAGTTGGAACAAAAGAAGATTTACCAGAATTTTATAAAACAATGAAAGAAACTGGAAGCAGAGATAACTTTATAATTAGAAGCATTGAATATTATGAAAAAATTTATGACTGCCTTGGACCAGAACATGTTAGAATAATGTTAGCAGAATATGAAGGAGAAGTTATTGCTGCAACAATGCCTATACTATATGGAAATAAAGTTTGGTATTTGTACGGTGGAAGCAAAAATGAAAAAAGAAATTTAATGCCTAACTATTTACTACAATGGGAAATGATAAAATGGGCATTAGAAAATAAATGTGATGTATATGACTTTAGAGGAATTTCAGGATTTAAAGATGAACATTCAGATTCTTATGGGGTATATAAATTTAAAAAAGGATTTAATCCAGACTTTACAGAATTTATAGGAGAAATTTATATAATATTTAACCCAATAGTAAATAATTTATTTAAAGCGATGTCATATATATATAGAAAAATCGGCTACTTGAAAAATAAATAATGATAAATGGTCAGAGATAGAACTCTTAGGGAAAACAATTTTTACAGGTTCTAATGTCTGACTTTTATTATTACGAAAACGTTACGAAAATATTACAAAAATGTAACATTTTCTATTGACTTTTTACCTAAAATATAATATTCTAGTAGCAGTAAAAAAATATACTGTAAAAATGGAGGAGTTTGTCTTGGCAATCGGTGATATAATTGTAGGTATCGACATAGGAACATCCAAAGTGAATACAAGCGTTGGCGAAGTTAATAGCTTTAATCAAATTGAAGTTATAGCAACAAGTGAATGCAAATGCTTTGGAATGAAAAAATCAAAAATCACAGATGAAGAAGAAATAGCTGCTGCAGTTGCAAAAACAATAAAATCTGCAGAAGAAGAAGCGAATATAAAAATACATTCAGCTTATGTTACAATACCAGGTAAATACGTTACAATTGTACAAAATAGTATTGTAAAAGAAGCAAAAGATAAATATGCTGGAATATCAACAAGAGATGTCACATCTGCAATAATGCAAGTTAGAGATATTGATATACCAGAAAATCAAGTTTTAATAGATATTATTGCAAATCAATTTATATTAGACAATGGTAGAATGATAGACGATCCAGTAGGAAGCCTAAGTTCATCATTTACAGTAAAAGGACAAGTTATATTAGCAGATAAAGAATATGTAAAACAATTAACAAGTGTTCTTAAAAAAGCAGGTATAGAAATAGATGGAATAGTTCCAAATGTACTTTCTGAAAGAGGACTTGTGCTAGACAAAAATGAATTAACAGATAATGTAATGATATTAGATATTGGAGCAGGAAATACAGACATAGGTGTGTTTGAAGGAAATACTTTTATTTATACAAATACAATTCCTTTAGGTGGAGATAATATTACATCAGATATTGCTTATGTTTTTAATATAACAGAAGAAGAAGCAGATAGATTAAAAAAACAATATGGATTAGCATTAAAATCATTTATAGATAACGATACAGACATAATTTTAAATACATATAAAGGCGAAGAGAGAACAAAAACAATAAAAAGCTCAGAGCTAATAGAAGTAATAGAAGCAAGAGTAGAAGAAATGTTCTCATTAGTAAATAAAGATATAACAAATGCAGGAGTAAAATCAAATATAAATAATGTTGTACTAACAGGTCAAGGAATAACAAATATAAATAAAAGCGATGTAGCAGGAAAAATAACATTAAATATACCTGTTAAAATATCAACTGGAAGACTAGTAAGTACAATAAAACCAAATTATAGATCTAGCTATGCATTAATTAAATATATTGCATCAAGACCATTTGCAAAGACTGTTTCTAGCAGTATTGACACAGTATCTGATGAAAATATATTTAGAAATATTTTAGAAAGAATAAAAGAATTTTTCTATTCATAATTAAGTTTTAAATTTTAAAAAAATATATTTGGAATAAGAAAGAAGTGCGAAAATAACTTTAAAATTCCAAACCCAAAAATGAAGGAGGATTAACACTATGATGGAAACAGATTACGATGAAAACAATAATTACATGATGGACGGAACAGCAACAATAAAAGTTATAGGTGTAGGAGGAGCAGGAAATAATGCTATAAATAGAATGATTGAATCAGGAATTAAAGGTGTAGAATTTATAGCAATAAATACAGATAGACAAGCTCTTCAATTATCAAAAGCAAGTTCTAAAATTCAAATAGGAGAAAAACTAACAAGAGGACTTGGGGCTGGGGCAAATCCAGACATTGGAATGCAAGCAGCAGAAGAAAGCAAAGCTGAAATTGCTGAAATGCTAAGAGGAGCAGATATGGTATTCGTTACAGCCGGAATGGGAGGCGGAACAGGAACAGGAGCAGCTCCAATAGTTGCAGCAGCAGCAAAAGAATTAGGAATATTAACAATAGGTGTTGTAACAAAACCATTTACATTTGAAGGAAAGAAAAGACTTACTCAAGCAGAAAAAGGAATTGCAAACTTAAAAGAAAAAGTAGATACATTAGTTGTAATACCAAATGATAAATTGTTACAAATTATTGATAGAAGAACATCAATTGTAGAAGCATTTAAAATGGCTGATGACGTTTTAAGGCAAGGTGTTCAAGGTATATCAGACTTAATTTCTGTACCAGGACTAATTAACTTAGACTTTGCTGACGTTAAAGCAGTAATGTTAAATACAGGTATGGCACACATGGGAATTGGTAGAGCAAGTGGAGAAAACAGAGCAGAAGATGCTGCGAAACAAGCTATTCAAAGTCCATTACTAGAAACATCAATAGAAGGAGCAAGAGGAGTTATAATAAACATTACAGGTGGAAACGATTTAGGATTACAAGAAGCAAATACAGCAGCAGAATTAGTACAAAGAAGTGTTGATCCAGAAGCAAATATTATATTTGGTGTAGTTACAGACGAAAACTTAGGAGATGAAATTTCAATTACAGTTATCGCAACAGGTTTTGAACAACAAGAACCACCAATTTCAAGCATAGGAGTTGAAAACTTAGTAACAAATACATGGAATAAAAAAATAAACTCAATACCAACTCCAGTAGAAAATAAAGACAATCAAAATGATTTAGACATACCTTCTTTCTTAAGAAAAAAAGGAAATAAATAATAAGGAAAAATCTTAAAAATCGCTAAAAGAAAAGTCGATTTTTCCTAAACAATAATTATTAAAATAAAAATGAATAAGAAATAATCTAAAATAGTAGATTATTTCTTTTTTTCGCCTTCACAAAATGACACATTATTTAAACAAACAGTAGTACAATATTTAGCACAGATTAGTATTCACAACTGTAATTTGTGTAAAAGAATACGAGGTGACCTATTGACCATATATATAGATATAATTTTTTTAGAAAATTTATTTATGAATTATATTATTATATTTGCAACTGGAATAATTATAAAAGCACCAAAAAAAATAATTAGAACCCTTGTAGCTAGTAGTATAGGAAGTGTTTATGCAGTACTTTCATATATATCAGTACTGGAAATATGTTCCAGCATATTTTTAAAAATAATACTTTCTATTGCCATGGTATATATTGCATTCAAACCATTAAATATAAAATTGTTTTTTAAAGAGTTTATAATATTTTATTTAACTTCATTTACATTTGGAGGAGTGGCTTTTGCACTTTTATATTTTGTAAGTCCACAAAACATATTAATGGAAAAACGGTGTGTTAATTGGTACATATCCAATAAAAATTGTACTAGCAGGAGGAATGGTTGGATTTATTATTATAACAACAGCATTTAAAAACATAAAAGGAAAATTAAGCAAAAAAGACATGCTTTGCAATATCAAAATAAATATAAACTCAAATAGTGTGTATACAAAAGCAATACTAGATACAGGAAACTTTTTAAAGGAACCAATTACAAAAATACCAGTAGCAGTTGTAGAAAAAGACGTATTAAAAGGAGTAATACCAGAAAAAATATTAAACAATCTATCAAATATTATAGAAGGGAAAGAAATAGATTTAGGAGAGTACCTATCAAAAATAAGACTAATACCATTTATGTCATTAGGGAAAGAAAATGGAATGCTAATAGGAATAAAAGCAGATGGACTAACAGTAAATACACAAGAAGATGTAGTATTTATAAAAAATATAATAATAGGTATATATGATGGCTCTTTAAGCAAAACAGGAAAATATAGAGCACTAATAGGTCTAGAACTTTTAGAAAACAAAGGAGGAAATGAAGAGAATGAACATATTAGAACTGTTAAAATCTAAAATTAGTACAATCTATGTTAAATATTTAAACAATGAGGAAATAGAAAATCTGCCGATTTTTTATATAGCAGGTAGTCAAAAATTACCTCCGCCATTAAGTTCGGATGAAGAGGAAGAATTATTAATTAAACTAGAAAATAAGGATTTAGAAGCAAGACAAATCTTAGTAGAAAGGAACCTAAGATTGGTAGTATATATTGCTAAAAAATTCGAAAATACAGGTGTAGGAATAGAAGATTTAATATCAATTGGAACAATAGGATTAATGAAAGCAATAAATACATTTAATATAAGTAAAAACATAAAACTTGCTACCTATGCTTCTAGATGTATAGAAAATGAAATCTTAATGTATCTAAGAAGAAGTAACAGAATAAAAGGTGAAATATCAATAGATGAGCCACTTAATCAAGATGGTGATGGAAATGAATTACTGCTTTCAGACATTTTGGGAACAGAACCAGATATTACTTCTAGAGGAATAGAAGACGAAGTGGATAAAGTATTACTAAAAGCCTCAATAGAAAAACTAAGTAATAGAGAGAAAAATATTATGGAATTAAGATTTGGTTTTATTAGTGGAACAGAAAAAACACAAAAAGAAGTGGCAGATATGCTAGGAATTTCGCAAAGTTATATATCAAGATTGGAAAAGAAAATTATGAACAAAATGAAAAAGGATATATTAAGCAAAACAGGATAGAGCTTTACTCTATCCTTCCTCCAAATCAGTTACATTTTCTAAACCAGAAATTTCTGTAAAAACAGAATTTATATTTACGTCCTTATGGTATCTGAAAAATAATTGAATATCAGTTATATTTTCTTCATTTGGTTGACCATTTTTTATTTTTTTAATATTAATACTATATTTATCTAATATTTTTTGTATTTCAGGTAAAGTATTTCTATAATCCTTAACAGTAAGAGTTAAAGAAACATTATTAAAATGGTCTAATGTTTCAGATAAATTGTGAGAATGAGAAAGAATAATATATACAAGTACTGTTCCAACAATTCCACCAATATAAAATCCTGCGCCAATACTAAGACCAATACAAGTAACTGCAAGTAAACTAGATGCGGTAGTTAATCCCTTTACATTAAAGCCATCTCTTAAAATAGTACCAGCACCAATAAATCCAATACCAGAAAGTAATTGAGCTGGTATTCTAGATGCATCAACAGAATAATTGTTGCTTAAATATTCACCACAAAGCATTATAAGTACTGCACTTACTCCAATAAGAGAGTGCGTTTTAAAGCCAGCAGGTTTATTTACAGATTCTCTTTCTGCACCAATAAAGCCTGCTAACAAAAAACCTAAAATAAGCCTAATTAAAACTTCAAACCAAAATGATGAAATAATAGCATAAAAAGTCGACATTAAAAACCTCCTTTTAATATTATAAATATATTATAATTTAATAATTAAATAAATAAAAGTAGATTATTTAAAATATTTACTAGTTTCTTCTAAATTGCAGAAATTATTTTGCCTAAAAACTTCATAAGCAACAATAGCAACAGAATTAGATAAATTAAGAGAACGTAAGGTTTCTCTCATTGGAATTCTTATGGTATTTTCTAAATGTTCTTTTAATAAACCTTCTGGAAGCCCTTTGGTTTCCTTTCCAAACAAAAGGAAAACTTCATCTAATTTAGAATAATTAACATCAGAATAACAATGTTGCCCTTTTGTTGTAACTAAAAACATATTATTATTTACTGGATATTTTTTCAAAAAAGCAGATAAAGAATTATGTTCTTCTATGTCTAATTTATCCCAATAATCAAGACCAGCTCTTTTTACATATTTATCAGAAATTCCAAATCCTAAAGGCCTTACCAAATGCAATTTAGCACCAATTGCAGCACAAGTTCTTGCAATATTGCCTGTGTTTTGAGGAATTTCTGGTTCTACTAAAACTATATTTAAATTCATAAAAATCCCTTCCTTAAAAAACTGAATATAATTATAACATAGAATTGGAGAACAGTAAAATAAATTGGAATTTGTTTGACTTTTGTATTTTGAAATGCTAAACTCTTAATAATAAGGAAGAAATTAAATGAAAAATCAAAACAAAATAAAAATAATTAAAATAACATTAACAGTTGTAATATTAGTAGCACTAGCAATATTTTTTTGGAAAATTGCTCCATTTATGATGGATCTATCTACAACAGAAGGACAAATAACTTTTAAAAACAAAATAAATAGCATGGGATTTTTAGGATTGCTATTACTATTTAGTTTGCAAGTATTGCAAATATTATTAGTGGTATTACCAGGAGAACCATTTGAGGTACTTGCAGGAATGTGTTATGGTACATGGGGAGGATGGCTATTTATAACAGTATCTATACTTATTACTACAATAATAATATTCTTTTCTGTAAGAAAATTAGGAGAAAAATATTTATATAATTTCTTCAAAAAAGAAAAAGTAGAAAAAGTAATGAATAGTAAACTACTAAAAAACGAAACAAACTTAGAAATTATTTTATGCCTAATATTTTTCTTGCCAGGAACTCCAAAAGATTTATTTGTATATCTTGGAGGACTTTTACCAGTAAAACCACTAAGGTTTATATTAATAGCAACACTTGTAAGATTTCCATCTGTAATTACATCTACAATGGTTGGAGCAAATATTTCTAATGGAAATTGGAAAACAAGTTTATTAATATATTTAATTACATTTGTAATAACGGCAATAATTTTAGTAATACTTAAAATAAGAGATAAAAACAAAGAATTAATAGAAATTATAAAATAGAGTACAAAAAGAGCACAAAAAAAGGACTAAAAGTCCTTTTTTTGTTTTATTTTAACAATTTATTCATATTACACATAAATATAATACTTTCTATTATATCCATAATAGAATAAGCAATTAAGATAACTCCTAATGTAACTAATATTGTACCAGGTGCAAACATTACATAAACACCAGCAACAAGTATTAAAATAGATAGAAGTAAACTTAAAATCCAGTAGCCAGTGTCAGCTCCTTTAAGTCTTACAGAAAGGTCTAATCTTGCTATACCACTTAAAATTATCCATATACCTATAATAATTCTAAAAAATGAAGCAATTGCATTACCACTAACTGTTACAAGTATACCTAAAATTATACATAAAGCACCATATATAAGTCTGTAATCATAAAATAGATAATCATCTTTTGATGTGAAATAAGATATGACTTTAACAATTCCAATAGCAATAAGTAATACACCAATTACATAAGAAACTGCTTGAACCATAGCATCTGGATTTACAACAAGTAAAATACCTAAAAGTAAAAATACTAGTGAAGATAGTATAGATGTAAAGCCTGCTCTTTTTAATAAATCTTTCATTTCTCTCCCTCCATTCCGCCAAAATTATATCACTACTTAAAAATAAAAACAAGAGAAAAAGGGGACAGTGGGGAAAAAGGGGTCTGACCCCTTTTTCCCCACAGATTACAAAAGTTGATTTTTTTCGAGTTTTATTGTATAGTATTGTGCGAGGTTGATATTAATGAAAATTTTGATAGTTATAGACCAATTTGATGATGCAAATAATGGTACAACAATTTCTGCAAAAAGATTTGCAGAAGGGTTAATGAATTTAGGACATGAAGTATATGTTGTAAGTACAGGAAAACCAGCAAAAAATAAATATGTAGTTAAAAAATTGCCACTACCAATAATAGTTTCTAAAATAATAAAATCTCAAGGTATGACATTTGCTGTTCCAAACAAAGATGTATTAGAAGAGGCTATTTCAAAAGTTGATGTGGTCCATTTTTACATGCCATTTTTCTTATCTTATGAAGCGCTAGAAATAGCAGAAAAACTGGGAACACCACGTACAGCTGCTTTTCATGTACAACCAGAAAATATAACATATACAATAGGGCTTGGAAAAAATACAAAGGTAAATGATAAAATATATAGCTTCTTTAGAGATAAATTTTTCAATAAATTTAAACATATTCATTGCCCAAGTAACTTTATAGCAAATGAATTAAAAGAACATGGATATACTGCTAAAACTTATGTAATATCAAATGGAGTAGGCCCAGAATTCAAATATAGAAAAAATGAAAAAAGTCCTGAATTTAAAGATAAATTTGTAATTACAATGATAGGAAGATTATCAAATGAAAAAAGACAAGATTTAATATTTGAAGCAATTTCTAAATCAAAATATAGTGATAAAATTCAATTAGTACTTGCTGGGAAAGGACCAAAATATAATAAATATAAAAAATTAGGAGAAAAATTAGTAAATGAACCAGTAATAAGCTTTTTTGATAAAGAGCATTTATTAGAATTACTTGGGATGACAGACCTTTATATACATTCAGCAGATGCAGAGATAGAAGCAATATCTTGTATAGAAGCATTTGCATGTGGAATAGTTCCTATAATTGCGAATAGTCCAAAATCTGCAACTCCTCAATTTGCACTAGATGACAGAAGTTTATTTAAAGCAGGAAACAGTGATGATTTAGCTAAAAAAATTGATTACTGGATTGAAAATGAAGCTGAAAGAAAACAAATGGAAACAAAATATGCAGAACATGCAGAAAATTATAGAATAGAAAAAAGCATGAAAAAAATAGAAGGAATGTTTGAAGATGCAATTAGAGAATATAGAAAAAATTGAGGAAGATTTAGAAAATGAAGATGAGCATATAATAAACATGTGGACTCCCTTAGATATAGAAATCAATGAGGATTACAACTACATAAAAGAGGGAATAATGTTTAAAATTGCCTCAACTTTGCTATATATAATAGTTTGGCCAATATTGGTTGTATATAATAAAATAATGTACAATTTTAAAATATATGGAAGAAAAAATCTTACAAAAATAAAAACAGGAAAAATAACAGTATCAAACCATGTGCATCCAATGGATTGTACAATGAATGCAATTGCAAATACTCCAAAAAGTTTATACTTTGTAAGTATTAAATCAAATTTTGAAATACCAGTAATTAGGCATATTATTAGACTATTACATGCATTTCCAATACCAGAAGGATTGCACAATAAAGAAAAATTCTTTTTATCAATAAATAAATTATTAAAAGAAAATAAAACTGTGCACTTTTATCCAGAAGCATCATTGTGGCCATATTACAAAAAACTAAGAAAATTTAAAAATGGAGCATTTAAATTAGCCGTAGAAAATAATGTTCCAATTGTACCAATGGTATATAAATTTGTTAAACCATATGGAATAAGAAAATATATAAAAAAGAAGCCCTTTATAGAGCTTTACGTATTGCCAGCAATTTATCCAGACCAAAATCTAGATAAAAAGCAAGCCACAGAAAAATTAAAAAATGATGTGTATTTAAAAATGAAGCAAGAATTAGAAAGTTAAATTAAAATCTGGAACATATTCTTCTTCATGGTTTCCCAATTCTTGAATATACCCATTTTGTAAATCCAGAGAATATAAGTAGTTTAAAACTTCCTTATATTCTTTTTTATTTAATTTTCTGTTTATTAAAGAATCATTTTTTGCTTTATAAGTTGGAAAATATTGAGCCATTACACTTACATATATATCTTTTGGCAAATTTTCATTAATCCATTTTAAAATATTTTTTGTATTTTGAATATGATTTGGAAGAACTAAATGACGAATAATAACTCCTTTTTGAATAATTCCATTATCATCAAAAACAGCATTTCCAACTTGTGAGTACATTTCTTTTATAGCGTTTGTTGCAACTTCAAAATAATTATCCACATTAGAATACTTTTTAGATAATTCATTTGTGTAATATTTTAAATCAGGTAAATAAACATCAATATAGCCATTTAACATTTTTATTGTTTCTACATTTTCGTATCCATTAGAATTATATATAATTGGAATTTTTAACCCAGTTTTTCTTGCAAGTTTAATTGCTTCAATTATTTGGTACACATACATTGTAGGTGTTACTAAATTTATATTGTGAGCACCTTTTTCTTGTTGTTTAACAAAAATATCAGAAAGATTTTGTACAGTAATTTCTTTACCTTTTCCGTTCTTGGCTAATCTCATAGTTTTGGCAATATATACAATTCAAATTGCAATTAGTAAAAAACACTGTTCCAGAGCCGTTTGTTCCACTAATACAGGGTTCTTCAAACATATGCAAAGATGCAAGTGCAATCTTTAATGTATTATCACACTTACATCTACCTTTTTTCCCTTCTAATCTATTAACTTTACAATTATGTGGGCATAGAGTACAACTATTTAACATTTTTTAGTCCTTCTTTAAATAAATTGATTGTGATGGATATGCAAGGCCTATTTTTGCTTGATTTACCATATCTAATAAAGTGTAATTTATTTCTTCTTTGAATTTTAAATAATCAACGTATTCTAAAGCACTAGTTTTTAAGTCAATTGATAAATCAATTCCATCAGCAGAAATTGTTTCGAAAAATACTTTTACAGTTTCATTAATAACTTGTGGGTGAGTTGTTAAAGCTAATTTTATATTTTCTGTTAATTGAGTTACTTTTTCTAAAGGAGTATCCAATTCAAGTGTAAGTACAATACGGAATCTTCTACAATCTCTTTTTGATGAATTTATAATATTATTATCTGTTAAAACACTGTTTGGAAGAACTATAACTTGATCATCAGCATTTCTTATTCTTGTTGTCCTAAATGTAATATCTTCTACAGTTCCAGAAAGATCACCAACAGTAATATAATCACCTATTTCAAAAGGTCTATCAGATATTATAGAAATACCTGCTAAAAAACTTTTGGCAATATCTTGGGCAGCAAGTGCGATTACAACACTACTAATTCCAAGACCTGTTGCTAAACCACCTAAGTTATAACCAAGTTCAGTAATTAAAATAAATCCAGCTATTATATAAATTAATGCCTTAGCTACTTTACTAAAAAAGTTAATTGTTGTGTCATTTCCATCAAAGTTAAGTTTTTCACGTAATTTAGCAAATGATTCAGAATTTGAATCAAATAAATTAGAAAATCCTTTTGTAGCAAGTAATATAACACATATTTTAAATATTTTAGTTATAACAGCAAAGATATCTGCTGGTAATTTTAAAACCATAAATCCAATGTATATTCCAAGAATAACGAAGAATGATTTTAATGGTTTATAAAATCCATTATTTTTAATTTTATTTTTATCTTTAACTTTAAATTTAAACATCTTTACTATCATATATGCAATAGGCGAGCTTATTATTTTAAAAATTACAATAATCACTAGTCCTATTCCAATATCTACTGCATTTTCAATAGTAAGATTTTTAAAAAAGTCCAATATTTCATTTAAAAATTTCATATTTATCACCAATAACTATATTACCATATTTTAGAGTAATAAACAAATATATTAGTCATAAAATTTTAAGAGGAGGTATTTATGAGAAAGATTTTTTTAAGTATATTGCTTGTAGCAATAATTGTAGCAATTAGCACTCAGGCATTTGCTTTCTCGCAATCATCAGAGAAGCTATATAACGGAATAGATGTAAGTGAGTGGCAAGGGAATATAGACTTTGGAGAAGTTGCAAGAGCCGGGATTGAAGTAGTATATATTAGAGCAAGTGAAGGAAGAGGCTATGTTGATCCATATTTTAGAGAGAATTACGAAAAGGCAAAAGCAAATGGATTAAGAACTGGATTTTATCACTTTTTAACAGCAACAAATGAGGCAGAAGCAAAAGAAGAGGCGGAATTTTTTGTTAGCAATATAAAAGGTTTAGAACCAGATTGTAGATTAGCAATGGATTTTGAAGTGTTTGATGGCTTAGATGTTAGTACTATAAACGAAATTTCAAGAGTATTTTTAGAAGCGGTAGAAAAATTAAGTGGTAAAGAATGCGTAATTTATAGTGATGCATATAATGCAAGAACAGTATTTAGTAAAGAACTAGCAGAGGATTATCCTATTTGGGTTGCAGATTATTTTGTAGAAGAACCAGAAAGTAATGGTAAATGGAAATTTTGGGTAGGTTTTCAATATTCAGATAGAGGTAGAGTAAATGGAATAGATGGAAATGTAGATAGAGATTATTTTACAAATGGAGTATTTTTAAATAATGTGTCACAAATTCCAAAAGATACAGTAACAGATAAAAATCAAGAATTTAAATATATTAGGGTTAGCAGGGGAGAAACGTTAAGTGGTATTGCAATTAAATACAATACTTCATATCAATATTTGGCAAGAATAAATAGCATAGCAAATCCAAACTTAATTTATGTAGGTCAAGAATTAAGAGTTCCTATGTTAAGTGATTACAAAATACATGATACTAGTCATAGATTGTATATAGTAAGAAGAGGAAATACTTTAACACAAATAGCTAGAGAATATCGGAGTAACTATAAAAAGTATTGTAGAATTAAATGACATAGCAAATCCAAATTTAATTTATGTTGGAGAAACATTAAGAATACCAACAATAAACAGCTAAAATTTGCTTTTACTTAGAATGTGTGCTATACTTTATGTACACTAAAAAAGGAGGCTTTTTTATGTACAATCAAAAACACCCTAACCATCTTTATCTCAGGAAGTTTAAAGAACGGGACAAAGTAACAATTGGTAGGTGTATAGCACACAAAATACCATTCGGACCGGCAAAAATAAAAGATGCAAGTATTAATGATATGATTCAGGAAGTGGATAATGAATACACCTTGATAATTGCAGATAAAATGTCTGGAAACATGTTGGGAGTAATTCAGTTCTATGAACTTGCAAATATACTTTCAACAGACATTTGGCTGTTCCCTTGGTATGAGGATAATAGCCCATTTGCTACAGAGGCTGTAGAAGAATTTATCAATTATGTGAGAGAAAATGAACCTGAAGTAAAAAGGGTTCGTATGTATGCCACTAATGATAAGCCCCAGTTTATGGCGGCTGCTGTTAGAAATGGCTTCACAAGGGCTAGTGAAAATGAATGGGAGAAAAAAATTATCAGAATTAGATAAGTGTGCTTGCTGGTCTGGAATTCCAGGCCAGCTTTCTTAATTTTAAAAAGATGAATATTTTTTTAATAATGGCATAAAATGTATAAAGTAGATACATATTTTTACGAAAGTGTTGACAAATACGCAAAAGAAGAGTATACTAATACAGTAGTTAAAATTGAATATCGCGGGGTGGAGCAGTTGGCAGCTCGTCGGGCTCATAACCCGAAGGTCGATAGTTCGAGTCTATCCCCCGCAACCAGTATAATAAAGGCTTCTAGCAATTTGCTAGGAGTTTTTTCGTATTTAAAAATAGCTTTAGCATAATATGGTATAAAAATTAAAAAGAATACTTATGGAAAAGAGATAAGCAGAATAAGGACTGGTTTGAAAAAGCAGGAACTAATATGATAAAATGAATTAGGTGATGGTATGGAAAATAGAATTGATAAAAAGGTATTAGAATATGTGGGAATATATAAAACAAAAAAACCTACACAAGAAAAAATAGATTTAGGTCTAAAAGCAAAAAAAGAATTAACTAAACTAACTAACTTAAATATAGAAAGAGTATATATTGTGGATGAATATGCATGGGAAAAAAATGATAAATATCAATCTTTCTGCTTTTTAACAGATGTGAGAATAAAAGAAATAGATAAAAAATTCGAAATAGTAAAGAAATATGCATATAAAACTAATATTAATATACTTTTTTGGAGCATGTGCCAGTTTGAAAAAAGAAAAAGTAACCCAACAGAACTTGACTATTATATAGAAAATTATGGAAATAAAATATATGATTCAGGGAAGTTAGTTGATATAGATGAGAGAGTGAAAACCACAAGATATGCTGCTATGGCAGATTATTATAGGTATATTAAAACATTTCAAGGGTATAACCCAGAGGCATGGATGAGAATCTTATTGCAAATATATTCATTAAAAATGGATTATCCTATAAATGAGGATAAAGATTTAGCAGAAACAATTGAGTATGTAAAGTATATCTCTCAAGATAAATATATATTAACTGCAATAAAAGATTTTAATAAAAAGGATGTTGATAAATTTAATATATGCGAGAGGCTAGAAAAGTACATAAAAAAACTAAAGCAAATAAGACCAGCAATGGTGTTAGAAAATGAACCATCAATGAAAATTTATGAAAGATATTCAGATATAAAAAATAAAGGCGGAGAGATAAGTATAAGCAATCTCACAAAAGAGAACTTGTATATAATGGAAGTAATACAACAAAAAATGCCAGATCAAATTGCAGAATTATTTAATACTGATAAAAGTAAAATACTAGGATTACGCAAAAAGTTTGGATACAAAGTTTCAGATTCATTCTGGTATGAAGCAGTAGGAGATCTAGTATCAAAAGCTATAAATGAAACCAAATTATACAGCCCATATGATGTATTAAAAAGGATTGGTATATTTAATTTTGAAAGGCACACATACAGTATTTTGTCTTATATAAATGATGGCCAAAAGTATCTTTTAAAGGAATTTTGGAAACTAACAGATGGAGAAAGACATGGGGTAGAAAAAAATTTTTCTAAGAGTGCAAGAGATGTATATTTCAGAGCATATTTATGTGCAGAACTATTAAAACAAAATGGTTTTATAGAAGAAACTGAATATTTAACTTACAGAATAACGAAAAAAGGGAAAAAGCTGATGGAAAGGCTAGCATATAGAAATATAGATGAATTAAACTTAATTGAAATAAGTAACATAACTGGAAAGGCTGATTTTTATGGATTATCTATTATTAAGCTGGATAATAAAAACATATTTTTTCATGGTAGTGCTGAACAATTTGAAGAATATAAAGAAATGGAAGAAGAAAAAAATCTTAATGATGTGAAAGAAAAAGAGAAACTAATAGAAGTTAATTTTGAAGACATTAAAGTGAAGAGAAATATAAATAAAAAAGAAAAGACACAAAGCAAAAAAATAAAAACGGATTATAAACAAATAAATTTATCTAAAGAAAAAGTAGGAAAAGATAGTGAAGAATTAATATATAATCTAGAAAAAGAGAAATTACTAAAGGAAAACAGAAGCGATTTAGCTCAATTGGTATTTTGGGAATCAAAAGAAAATGGTGATGGGGCAGGATATGATATAAGGTCTTATGAGAAGAAAAATGAAGAATATGTAGAGATTTATATAGAAGTAAAAGGAACTAATAAGAGCGTAAATGAGCCATTTGAAATATCAAAAAATGAAATAGAAACTTCAAATAAATATAAAGAGCAATATTATATTTATAGAGTTGGCAATGTATATACAAATCCAAAGTTTTATAAAATAAATGGAAGAATAAAAGATAACTTTAGTTTGGAAGCAACAAGTTTTAAAGCTAGAAAAAAATAGGAAGGATAGTGAGTTTTAGGTGAAGCAGAATCTTATTGTTACAATTATAATTATTTATATATATTTAATCATATATTGGAAGTTCATAAAGAATAAAAAAGTTATAAATATATCACAAGGCGTTATGGTCATTTTGGTGATCCCTGCATTGATAATGCTTTTAGATATATGGAACTGTTTTGACATATTAATACCAAACGTATATAGCAATTTGACTGAAAAATATGACATGCTAGCATTCCTGGGGACGTATCTTAGCACAATTATATCTAGTATTTTGTTGATACTTGTGACAAATAAAGATAGAAAAGAAAACACTGAAATAATCCAGAATTCTCAAAGACCATATTTAGATGTGAGATTCTCATGTATAAAAACTGAATGTTTAGAAAAACTTCAAGCAGAGAACAGTGTTTCGATATTCTATCATGGTTTTAATATAGAAAATTGTGAAAAAAAGTACGAGGATTTAATTTGCCTTGAGATACAAAATAAGGGACAGACTGTTGCTATATTAGATGTAAATTCAATTAAAGTAAAAATAAATTATTATAAGACAGAAAAAGATTACAATGGAAATACTATTAATATTTTAAAAGAAGAAGAAAAAGAATTAAATTCAATAATTACTAGAATGGCTATTGGAAAGGATGAAAAAGTTTATATTGCATTTACTTATGATTATCTATATGATAAAGGAAAAATAAAAGAAGGAAGCATCATAAAGAAGTGTTATATTAAGTATAAGGATCTGTTTAATAAAAATTATATTGATGAGTCTATAATAGACGGAAGTGGAAATCAATATGCAATTATAGATAATGAAAAAAACGAATAAAAGATAATAAAACAGGAATTTATGCAAAAGTAGAAAAAATTGGAATTTTATGATAAAATGTGGAATGTAGAAAAGGAGTTTTGGAGGTAAATGTAAAAATGGCAAATAATAGAGAAAGAGAAGAATTACACAAAGCAATATGGTCAATAGC
>ULXZ01070010.1_pt1 | contig 19799 bp, 19 predicted proteins | sample 1961701 | NCBI WGS metagenome assembly ULXZ01 (sample SAMEA4835850, study PRJEB28245) | human gut metagenome | biome: gut microbiome; material: fecal sample | place: Denmark | collected 2008 | reverse complement strand
TCCAAGCGGCCAAGACTCTGGAGAATATTCTGGAAGACGGTTACGTGGACGCCAGGATGATCAGCGCATTCCCCGGCAGATTTGCGCGTGGAATCATGTTGAACAACTTGCGTTTTTCTGAGACCGTTCCAGAGATCCAGACCATGCTCAACGAACGGTACTATGACCACAGCATCATCATGAATCTGCTGATCCAGTATGTTCGGTCCGGCGAGGTGAATAACCTGTCTGAATACACGGGCGAGCTGCTGGACAAGCTGCTGGAGTTCATTCCAACCGTGGATGAATGTATCCGTGACGAAGATGCCAGATCCCGCTGTACTGCGGTGACTTCCATTTTAATTGGCATCTGGCCCATTCTCCAGCGGTGCTTTGATCCGCTTCGCAAGATGAAGCAGGATGTGGAAAACCAGCAGAAGGCAAACACTTCAAACAATCAGAGCCCAGCGGGAGGCCAGCAGAGTCAATCCAATGCCGGCAATCCCCAAGGCGATGACGAAGATGGTGCGTCGCCTGCCAACGGAGCCGGCCCAACTGCTGGTGCGGCAGAAAATGCTGAAGGACAAGCCACACCGGAAGAAGCCGGTATGGAAGCAGTCATTTCGGCACTTGCTGGTCAGATCGCCAAATTGGCGGAGATGCCAAGTGGCTCCAATACTCCAATCCCATTCAATGGCGTTGTTGCCATGGACGAGGAGGAGAAACAGCAGCTGATGGAAGCGGTATCCCGTGTGCTCTCGGAGGAAACGGCACGAATTGCTTCCCGAGTCACCCAAGGCTTTGAGCAAGGTGAAGGCGGTACCGTAACTTATAACACCGGCTATGCCGGCAGTGGTTACGGCGATGCTGCAAGTGACACACAGCGGATGCTGGAGGAGATGGCGGAAGCACAGGTCTATGAGGCGATGGAAGAGGAACTGTCGGAAGAACTTCAGAGAGAGGCCGACAGCATCTCTTATGGCAACGCGCATCGTGGGATTGATGTGACTGTGAATCGCATGGTGCACATCGACCAGGAAATGATCGACAGCTACAATGCCATTGCTCCAGAGCTCCTGCAGCTTTCCAAACGGCTTCAGCGCAGTATTCGAAGTGTGCTCACAGATAAGCGTCAGGGTGGCAAACAGACTGGTTTGCTCGCCGGCAAGCGCCTCAACCAGCACGCGCTGTACCGTGATGACGGAAGGGTATTCTGCAACACCAGACTGCCTACGGAGCCCATCAACCTGGCGGTTGCACTGCTGGTCGATGAATCGGGCAGTATGTGTGGAAGTGATCGGATCACCAGGGCACGTGCAACGGCCATCGTTGTCCATGACTTCTGCGAGAAGCTTGGGATCCCTGTGATGATCATGGGCCATACGGCAAGCAGCCGAATGGTGGATCTGTATTCCTATGCTGCCTTCGACTCGGTAGATCGGAATGACCGGTACCGCCTGATGGATATGAGCGCACGCTGGTGCAACCGCGATGGCGCTGCACTGCGCTTTGTGGCTGAAAAGCTGGTCAAGTACCCGGCTGACGTGAAAATGCTCCTGATCATCTCAGATGGCCAGCCGAACGATGACGACTACGGCGGCAGTGCTGCGGAGGCCGACCTTCGCGGCATCAAGCTGGAGTACAGCAGACGCGGCGTGCAAATATTTGCTGCAGCAATCGGGACAGACCGGGATCGCATCGAGCGCATCTATGGGAATGGGTATCTGGACATTTCTGATTTGAATCAGCTGCCCATTATGCTTACGCAGCTGATTGCGCGGAATCTGCCCAAATAAGTGGTGATGACTTAGGAGGAGAGCCATTTGGCTCTCCTCCTGTCATATGAAAACGAGACGCCTAACAGGCGCCTACAAAAGGAGGAATCATTCATGAAACGGAAAAAGAAGCGGGCCAAGCCAAAGTTGTGCGATCCGGCAATCTGCAGCCATTGTACCTACATCGGCGACGGAGACTTTATCTGCGACAATCATCCGGACGAGGCTGTTGTGATGGTGCTGAGTGACTGGGAACCGACCGAGCACTTCTTGCACTGCGCGCAGACCATCACCGCTCCCAAGGGAAGCGAGGTGGCCAGTCAGTGACAATTGTGCACGATAAGCGCCATCTGGATCCCGACTGGGAACGGTGGGCCAAAAAGGGACTGGCTCAGGAATCTGTCTACTCCCTTCGATTCGTCTACCTATTCACACAAGCCGACCGAGAAAAGGAACGGCAGATGCTCGCCGGCAAGAGCGACGAAGAGCGGGTACAGCTGGAGGCCGACATTGTGAATGCGCGCGACGATTTTATGAAGCGCGTGGCAGAGCGCGTTGCATCGACGTTCATCTGCTATAACTTTGACCCCAATGAGGAACCTGCGCGCTTTGACGATGTGCGGTGGGAACTGTATTTCTGGTGCAATCACTTTCAGGATTACCCGGGGCGGCGAGACTACTCCTATTTTACGCTGACATTCAACCGTTCTCATCCGCCCAAGTGGCGTCTGGCGCTGTGTAAGCGGGTATTGGCCTTTCTGGAACAGCACTACGGCCAGAATCCGAACCTCAATGTCGCGGTCCAGTACACCACCTATTATGACGAGGATCGCATCCATATGGAGGCCCTCAGAGTCAGAGACCAGGTGCTGAACAAACGGTGTACCTGGCAGGGCATGGCTGGAAAGCTGGTATTCAATGGCGAGAGGGTTCTGTTCATGAAGCGGTATGCTCGGAGTAAGGCCTATCGAGTCAGTGACTTCGACGTGCTCAATATTTATTGGGCCCTCCATCCGGAGGAAGGAGAGGAGTTGGTACCGGTATGCCAGACCTGACAGAAGTATCAGTGAGGGAGTTGGGCTCCTGCGCAGACGGGCTATCTGTAACGGAGCAACACCCGGATTGCACAGTTGAAATGATGCTGGAAGAAGACGGAATTCGAGTGGAATGGGAGGACATCGGTGAAGGAATCTGCGGGGATTACAACCCAGAGGATCCGGACGACATCCCCCTCCTGCGTTTTTCCGTGTCTATCCTGCTGGATGGTCAATGGGAGGCAGTTGAAGACGCCTCCTACTGTACACAGATGCCGGTCGATACACCGGTTCCAATCCTGGAGCGTGCGCTGCAGTTCCTTTTTCAAGAGTACAAGAGCGCACTGTCCGATTACCCATACCATTCTGTAAAGAGGCTTGGGGAACGGCTATCCTGGATTGGTCCTGATGACTTCCAGACTCCTGCATGCAGAGAAAATGATGAATGAAAGGTGGGTTACATCGTGGATAACGGATGGATTCAGAATCAGATCGCAATTTATATGACCAATAAGAAGCTGGTGGAGTTTAACGACAAGCTCAAGCCGGCGCCAATTGAGTATTACGGGCATATCCACGCGCAGGGTGAAAAACTGGAGGATGGCAGCCGGCCACGCTCCTGTATCGGTATGGTGCTTCAGGACTATTCCAATGGGACTGGGGACAAAACCGTTCGAGTGATGGCCAACCTGTCGCCGGAGTTTTTCCCTTATGCGCTCAGCAGAGCGGAACAGGGTGTAGAGCGTTTCGAGTTCACGGAGGAGAAAATCTTTGGGCAGCCGGACGAGAAGGGCTTAAGCTACGTGACGAAGGTCTCGATCAAGCGGGCCGCCGTCGATCGAGAAGGCCGCCCGAGGAATTATCCCTGGTGTGTCATGGTTGAAAATGGGCGGGGCGTGAAAGAGACGACCCAGACCGGCGGTGTTCATATGAAGAAGGGCTCCTATATCAAGGGCAATACCGTCTTCGTGAATATCAATGACTATGACTTCTTCAGCCTGATGGTTCAAACCTGCCGGTTTATTCAGGCTTGGGAACTGACCAATGGGCCGAAGCAGATCCGTGAGGCGAAACAGCGCATTGCCCAGCAGCAGGCCGCCAGAACGGAGAGCTAAGGAACTGCACCGTTGATGACGCGGCAACATGGTAATTGCGCACATGACTTGTGAACGGATTCAGGGACAATCAGTTAAGGAGGAAGCATAGAATGCCGAACTACGTTAGAAATATTGTGAAAATGAAGGGGATTGCAGACCTGCCGCTCTACAATGAAAGGCCCGGCGAGAAGTATTTCGATTTCCAGAAGCTGATCCCTATGCCGGCCGAACTGGATGTGGAGGACGGCAGCAGGACAGAGCAGCGTATCATCTACTTTCTCACTGAGCGATGCACGATCCCGGTCAGAGATCTCGACCAGAGAAAATCTGATCTGGTGAGAAAGCTGGTAAGCAATGATTTTGCCAAGATGGATTGGCCGGAAGAAGTGTTCAACCGCACGTTGAATTGGATGTCTGGTGCCACCGATGAAGAGCGAGACAATGCCTACGAGGGCGGCCGCCAGTACATTTCCAACTATGAGACGCATGGCTTTACGACCTGGTATGGATGGTGCCGACACAATTGGGGTACGAAATGGAATGCATGTGAAACCCAGATTATCGATTCGGATACGATTGTGTTTGATACCGCATGGTCCAACCCCGGTCCTATTATCCGAAAACTCGGTGAACTGTACCCTGATCGCAGGATCGAACACTGGTGGGCGGATGAGGACGTTGGATACAATACGGGCCATCGTGTTGTGGAAAACGGCGTCGAGCGAGTTGAATGCTATGACGGCGGCTTGGAGGGCGACAAGCTCTACGAGAAGTGCTGGTGCCTGGTAGACTGAGTGCCTGGCGATTCAACCAAGCCTGATTTCACGGTTAAATGACAGATTCAGCAGGCAGCAACGCAAAATCTCCCTGCCAGAATTGTCAGTTTCATGGATTATACGCGGTTTTGGAGAGCAGTGTGTACAGCACTGCTCTCCCTCTATTTTCATGACGAAAGGAACTTGAGTTATGCACAGCAGAATTTTTCAGATCAGCAAAGAGACTATTGATGTAGGTGACTATATTGAGGCGTCCGATATTCCCGTGGGATTCCAGTCCGGGATTGCCGACTATGTGGTGGATGTGGAGGACCGCACTGCGGAACTCAAATACCTGATGGAGTCTTTCAGCGGCATCTTTATGCCTGAGCCTGGAAATAACTCCTTCCGGATCGCCCCCAATGGAAAGAAAGCATACTTCAGCAGCGGCTATAAGCGGTTTCGCGAACTCTGCGCGCTGATGCTGACCACAACGCTGGAGGCGTTCATTGGTACGGAAGCAGGTCCTGAGAATAAGCCGTTCAGTCTTTTGATGTACGAACTGAATGAGGCGTACTCGGATAAATTCGGCTACTACATCTACGAGGATGAGGAACTGCAGCCTCTTTGTGAATGGCTGCGTGCGGCCGATCCACAGGCGATTTACCACATTGGGAATGTGCTGGATTATCACTTTTGATTGAGACAAACTGCCTCAACGACTGTGATGCCAGATCCGGTGCAATGACTGCTGATAGAGGAGGTGTTTTTTATGAGGCGCGATCGTTTCAACGCGCCTTTGACGGATGCGGAACGTGAATTCGCTGCGGCTCACCATTATCTTATTGCCAAATATCTCAGGAAACGCCGATTGCCAATCGATGATTGGTATGACATTGTGGCCTTCCGGTACTGTCGAAGTGTAAAGCGATGGTTTGCCATCCCAGCACTTCATAAGCACAGTTTTGAGATTATCGCATTTTATGCAATGCGGTCGGCGATTGGCCATGAGTATGAGAAGCGGAAACGGCGAATCAGAACCGTGAGCTTAGAAGACATAATCCCCGGCGCAGATCATCTCCGATATGGTGATATTGCGACGGAGGACCACAGATTTTATAGATAAAGAAAGGAACAGCATTATGGGTTTGGATATTTGTATTTATCGCGTGAAGAAGCCGGCTCCCTTTGAAAACAGGGTGTTCGGTAGGGAAGAACTTCTTGACCAGGGCTACTGTCTCGTTGCACAGGCAAACGACTATGGAGAACTTATTCAAGACCTGCTTCCTTACACCCGTGAAGTTCTTGTGAAGACCGCCTATCTGAATATGGAAGCGGTTCAAAAGGACTATGGACTCTCTGAGCGGGCCTACACCTGCGAGTGGCATGGCGATGGCAGCCTCGGGCTCTTTGATCCCGATTCTGAGGGCGGTCGTCATATCACGCTGACGCCAGGTGAGATAAACGAAAAGTACACCGTGTATGTGAATGAGAAAACCGCAGTTTTCGTTCGTGAAAAGGTCGCTTACTGGAGAAAGAACTATCATGTGCAGGGCTTCTTCTACGATGCCTTGGACTGCGTGGAAAATACCGGCTACTACCTTCTCAGTGAAGAAGTGTTGACGAAATTCAATGCTGAAGCTTACGAGAATGGCTGGGATATGCTGCCAGTAGAAGCACCTACAGAGGATTCTGCTTTGTTCTATTGGGAGTGGTATTGATGAAGGGAGATGTTGTGTAATGGCCAATTATTGTTGTTCCACCCGCACCAACTACTTCCACGTGAAAGCTCCTGAGCAATTCAAGGAGTTTATGGCCCGAGTCTACGGCACAGAAGACCATGTTGAACTTTGGGAGGAACCGGACGCTGACGGCAATCCTATGTTCGCGTTCGGAACGCAAGGCGGCATCGGCGGCCTGCGCTCCGTGGATGCAGACAGCGAGGACGAGGATGATGACGACAACAACTACGATGCTTTCATTGAAGGATTGCAGGGCTTCATCGCGGACGATGACGCTATAATCATTCAGGAAAGCGGTGCCGAGAAACTGCGCTATCTGGTTGGCAGTGCGTTGGTCATCACGAGGGATCACTGTGAGTACTTCAATATCTTAAATCTCGCAATTGATGAAGCGTGTAAACTGTTGGGCAATCCGGAATGGAGCACCCGAACGGACTATTGATGCGCTGCATTGATATTTTTCTGTAATAGATGGGAAAGTGCCGCGTCTCGACATTGGTGGACCGCCTCTGGCGGCCACCATGCCGGGCGCCGGCACGCGATAAGGAGAATACAACGATGATAACGATCAGAAGCAGAACTGTAGATGGCCGATTGGTCATCCGGGAATGGCAGTCAGAAGCGGAAATGCGCACCTGCTGGGAGCGCGAATCTGCGTCCCTGCAGACCGAACTGATCCAGCTGGTGGTTCAAGACGGCCTTGTCCTCTACTCCGGGCTTGATCCAGCGCAGCTTTTCCTTGGCGGACCCCTTTGGTGGAAAGATCTCATTCATTGGTTCTCCCCCGTTGTGGAAACCAATGCGCGGGAACCGGACCGCAAAGAGCTGATTGGCGCCCGAGCAATCCGGGCCAGCGATTTCACCCTTTCTGAGGATGCTGCCGAGTGGGTCGAGAGCCATGATGGGGACGAGTCTTACTGGCTGTACCGTCTTACGCCGCAGGGCAATGTTGAAGAAGCCCTGGGTACATACGCTCTGGCATCAGATCCAGGCAGCCGCATCAACATCCTAATTATGGCGCGGGCCGGTTATGACCAGTTGAGCCGAAATCTGCTCATCAATTTCTACTGGGATTCGGGGAAGATGGAACGGTATGTTCGTGCATTGAGCCCAGAGGAACAGCGTGTGCTCCTCGCCATGGTGCAGGACTATGAAGTGGCGAGGCTGACTCGGTCACTCCGCTTCAATATGACTGGGGGTGACGAGCAGAAATGAGTTTCACCACTGCACAGGAGATCCTCAGCCTTTGGGCAAAGAATGAAACACCGGAAGCAAGACGGGAACGCCTGGAGATAAAAGCCCTCCGGCGGGATTTAGAGACCGCACAGGAAGGCATTCAGGAAGCGATTGCACGTTACCGGAAGGTGAAACTGCGTGCCCGCAGCAAAAAGCAGGCAAATTCTCCTGATGTATTTGCGGAGTTAGACGCTTATAGTTCTCAGGAGGATATCCGCACCGCATATGGTTACGAGATGATCTCCGAATCTGAGATGGATCGGCTGATGAATTTGTGGGAGCTGCGCGAGCAGTCAAAACAAGCGGAAGGGCCCTACCGTGACCGGTGTGTTGAGATGCTGGAACTGGCCAGCCAGACCGTATGGGATGCCTACAGTGTGCCAATTCTTGCGTATGAAGAAAAGGTATCCCAGATGCATCGGGACGCGGAACGGATCGCGGCAGAGAATCGAAGGCGGAATACTGAGAGATCCAGATAGTGAGGAGTGACAGATCCATGGAGATGACGAAAGATAAAACGATGGATGCGTTCCTGGAAACCATCGCTGATATTGTGGATGCGATCCCGGCGGTGGAAGCAGCCGGCGGTTCCATAACACTGCAGCGGGCAAAAATATCTGCCTTATGCGATACCTTCCGGCGCATCAAAATGTATCGAGCGGAGGGCATTCGCGAAGATCTGGTGGCAATCGTCCTTGAGAAACGGAAAGCTCTGATTATGGATGCGGGTACCGTTCAAGATGTGAATGCCATTTGCTCTGAGCCAAAGCCGCACTATTACGGCAGGGAATTTCGGACTGGCCGCTTCAGCGTGCCTGAGGAGGAGATGATCATGTGGTCCCTTGCATCGTTGCGGGCACCACTCAACCATGAGGCAACGGAGCGCTATATGTATCTGTTTAAGGAGGCATTTGGCTATTTGCCGTGGGAGGTGAACTGAGGTGATGACCCTGTATGGCAGTGACTTGCTCAAGCAGATCTATGCCGCCTATCTGGAGCGCTATCAGAAGGCTCTGGAGCGCGGCTACGATGCTGAAGGGGAACGGTACCACTGGCTCTATAACGAGCTGCTGTGCCGCGTTCAGCGGCTGAGAGAAGCCCTCCTTTATATGGAGGCACTTCCACATTTCCTGAGCGGCGCAGACGAGGATCATGCGCTGCAATACATTATGGGATATACATCCAGGCTGTTTCGCCCGGAGAACATCGGCTCTTGTGAGCGTGACGAGAACCAGGAGCATCCATTCTTTCGTGACAGCAATCCATACTGGAGAGAGCTCCAGGAAGCCATGGATGTGTTCAACGATCCGGAGATCCTGAGTAACCGGCCACTGCTCTACGTTTACGCCTGTGAACTGATCACCCGGGCGCACCGGCTGTACCTGCAGATCCGCGAGGTACAGTTTCGATCCATTGACCGAGAAAAATTTCATGCACTGATGCTGATGCCGCAAAATAAATATTTGGGCTCAGCATCATAATTGCTCCTTAACAAGAGCACAAAAGCCAAGGGCCCGGGGGACGCATAGTCCTCCGGGCCCTTTTTCCATATCCGACACCACCAGACCTCGGTAAAACAGCTCACATAAAGGAGATTTTTCTGTGCATATCAAGTTAGAAAGCAGGAAAACAATATGGAAAATCCAAGTGGAGAGAATGAATTATAAGTATCCTTTGGACTTACTCTTTTTCGATGTTCAATTTATAGGAACCGAAACCGGAGTCTTGCCGAACTTGAATTTCGTAGGTGATGTCGCTTTCGAGTGAAACAGTTCCTTCTTCATAGTAAGTATCCATGATTGTGCTGTCATAGTTATCCCATGCCATCAATCTAAAAGAGCAGTCAGCATTAAAATCGGTCAGCGTAAGCTTATATTTTCTGCTTTCATCTGGCGTAAAGGTATATACATTCCGTTGGTCCGTGAATGTGATCGAATCACTTATGATATCGTAGCCAGAAATGTCAACCGTTTCTTTCTGCATTCCGATTTTAAGCTTGTAACTGCTGAAATCAGAGTCCTGTCGGATCTGCAGTTCATATGTTTCTCCGGCTTCGAGCGAAACAGTTCCGTATTCGTAGTAGGTGTCCATAATATTGTTATCATATTTGTCCCACATCATCATTCGAAACCCCGCATTGCTCATGTACTCTGCCATTTCAAACCGATAGCGGCCAGAGATCGGTGCGGTAAAGGTGTAGACATTCCTTTGGCCAGTATATTCGATGCTATCGAAAATGGCCGTATATCCCGTTAGATCAAAAGTTTCTTTTTGGAAACCGATTTGTAGTTTATAGCTGCTTATACCAGAATCCTGCCGAATCTGTAGTTCGTATGTTTCTCCAGCCTTGAGGGAAACAGTTCCATATTCGTAGTAAGTGTCCATGATGTTGCTATCATATTTGTCCCACATCATCATCCGGAATCCTACTCCGCTCATGAATTCAGACATTTCAAAATGATATCGACCTGTCACTGGCGCAGTAAAAACATAATTGTTTCTTTGATTAGTAAATGCAATTTGATCATAAAGAGTAGTCGTGTAGCTGAGATCTGTGGTAGGTTTCTGAATGTACAGCGCCAATTTGTACATAGGATATCCATTTTCCTGGCGAACCTGAATTTCATACATTGTTCCACCGGTCATGCTAACATATCCTGACTCGCTATACGAATCCAGAAGTTTTGATCCAGAAGGATCAAAAACCATGAGGCGAACACCGTCGTTGGCGCTAATATCAGAAATTTCAAGTTGATATCTTCCGTCCCTGGGAGCAGTGTATGTAAACGTGTCTTGCGCATCATCTTCAGACAGGTATCCGTCATAAAATACAACTGGTTCTTCAGATATCGCAAGCGTCTCGCCAACAAAAATCCCATTGATAGCGTAGTCATTATCGGTAGGAGAAGAAATCTCAAGTGTATTCTCTGGAACAATCTGTTGCTGGCTGTCGTCAATCAAAGAGCCAGCGAATTCTTGCTGTTCATCGGAAGCGATAACATCAATTCTTACAGTGTCATAGATTTCCGAGTTGTCTGTTTTGTAAATTTTAAGATTGCATACGCCTTCCGCCAGGCCTGTAACATCAACATAATACTTATCTCCAGAAGCTTTTCCATTGTTCCAGCTTGTCTCTATGCAATCGTTCGAATTGGCGGTTAATCTGTGAGTAGAGCTTCTGATCCGTATTTCTACCGTTTCTCCGACTGCAAGGGTAAGGTCATCATTCAAAATTTCAATTGTATCCCTATCAACCTTGGACATGAATGAAACAAACGCAATAGAAATAACGGCAATGATGGCGCAAATGAAAATGGTCAGTCCCTTTGATCCGCTTTTGCTAGACGAGGAACTATAGTAAGAAGCATTGCTCTGGGTTGTTGCGTGCGTTGTGGTTGAGTGTCCAACAGATGTAGATTGTCTACTTGTATGTGTAGGCATAACTGGCTGACCGATTACGGGTGCGCTTGCAAACTTTTTTTGTCCTGTAGTGATACTATTAGTGGATCGAACTCCGCTCAGTTCATTCTCATAGCGCTGATCCGCGGCACAATAGGGGCAAACAGGAAGTTTTTTATAATAGAAATGATTGGTGTTTAAGCGACATTGCGTTAAATCCTGTTCAAACTGTGACAATGAAATTATCCATTCATCCGCAGAGGGACGTGCAGTGGGCATAGCATACCCATCAATAAACGAGCGAGAAAACAATGTTTGAATGTATTTGGGTAAAGAGGAATACTCTGGCATCGCGGCTGCCATCGGCTTATTGCCGGGAGAAAAACAATAATTGTTTCGTTCGACAGCTCTGTCGCCAACACCAGGAGACGCCTGAGAAACGGGTGAATTCTCTGGGATACCGTTGTACGGAGTATACCCATTCATAATCAGCTTGAAGATATGGATAGATAATGCGAAATTGTCTGTTTCTAATGAAAATGTAGGTAACGGTGCATTGGCGTATACATCTTTGATTTCAGGGTGTGTCGCGGAGAAACGCTTGCAATTAGCAATTAATTCTGGTGCAACATAACCTGGACAGCAGGCGCGGCAGCGATGGGTGTGTCCTGAAGCAATATCTTTGAAATGGTATGTGTCAGCGTCGAAGAAAGCAACTGTGCCATCGCTGATATTGACACCGATATTCATAGGATTGAAGTCACCGAAAACATAACCCGCACTATGAACAGCGGATATAACAGAACATATATTCTGTGCAATGATAAGCTTATGGGCCAAAGTGACGCCGGCAAGTTCGTTCGGCGGATATTTGTATATCTCCCCAAGCTCGTGTGTTGTATTGAGTTTATTCATAAGAAACCCACAGAACTGTCGCTGGGAATCATACAGAACGTCAACAGGCCAAGCAATCTGAGTGAGAACTCTCTGTGCTGGTGGGTTTCTGCACATAGTGCAAAGTTTGGCTTCAAGCTCTGAATCGAGAACGTTGGGATGATAGATTTTGGCAAATTTACTCTGATTGCCTAAAATGGCATATATGTTTCCCTCTCCGCCAGACTTAATAGGTGAGGAATCAAGAGCATATTGTGCTCCAGATATTCCATAGTACATAACTCAAACCTCTCTTGTTAAGTTCTATAACCCATTTCTCGCTCATATGCGATAATCAGAGCTATGTTTGAATTTTCATAATCGTTGAACACATTATAACTGAAACTACTCCCGTAGATTGTTCCATGATACCAAGAACATGCATCGAAGTATTCTGCAATATCGTCAGTTTGAAAAATGTATCCGTGACGAGCGAAGATCTCGTTTCGTGCAATTACAAGTTGTTCCTTGCTGAGTTTTTGCAAATCTGATTTTTCGTAATAATAGGAATTGCTGTATGGTAAAACGAACTCCTCAACAGGATTAAAGCATTCATAATACGGGTTATCTAAAGAAAGCGGAATTGATCTTATAATGACTTCAATAGAATCGTATGCGTTTTTATTATTGCGATGATTGATCCTCAAAACAACCGTGCCTTCGCGCAGTCCTGTTATATGAAGATTTGCGCCATCCGACTGTATAACATCAACCTCTAAGTAGTCGCTATCAAAGGCTAATTCAATATCGGAAGATGAACTCGAAAATGGTACGCTCACGCTGCTACCGACGACCACAGTTATGGTATCTTGATAAATATCGATATATCCGGATTGCTTTGATGTGGAGTCAGCAAGATAAATCAATGCGAAGATTAAGGCAATGGCAATGGCGACAACAATTACACCAATGTGATTTTTGGCCTTTGAATTGTTTGAAGGTGACGTTTGGGCAGAAACTGTGCTGAAATGTGCTCTACCGCTATCCACCGTGCTTTGTATACCGATTTTCGGCGGAGTATCAAAAGTTTTCTGTTTGTGGACAGATGGATTTGTACTCACACACTCACCCCATTTAAAAGACATAAAGTTTCAATTCCACCAAGAATTATAATATTTCTTCTCGCTATTCGCAAGAGCAGCCAAACCTCCGCCCAATCTCTCAATGGTCAGTTGCTTATTCTGCTGTAATAGTCGCTTACGGCTTCAATGGCGTAGTTTCTTGCGTCGATTTCTACAGTCTGAAAATAATATTCATAAAAATCTTCTGTGTTAGTTCCACCATCTTTATAATGCGCGAATTCATCGGCGTACTCTTTGATGCCAGAGAATAAGAGAAGATGCTGATATTCTTCGCTCATAAGAAACAATTCGACCAAACAGTGTTGATATGAATGATAACTCTCGTGCGCCACGATTTTAAGTGCATCATGCGCTGTTCCATTTTTAAGAGAGTCAATGCTGACTTTTATACTTCTCTCAGAATAAGAATATGTTCCAATTGTATTTGTGTCTAGAACAGCAGCCTCAACTGTAGGAGTGTACGGGATACCCAGGTAATGTGCTTCTATATTCGCAATTACTTGGAGTACATCCAGTCGTTCTTGTTCGGATAATCTTGTCCACTTTTCTTCGTTTAGCAATTGAACTGTTGGCATGTTGTTCGAAATTGTTGCTTCCTGAATTGCCGGCATGTTAATCACATTCTCAGTTGGTTTGATCAATGGCATGTCCAAAAAAGAAATAACAGCGACAAATGTAAAAAAGGGTGCTAAACATAGGGCAGAAACAGTACGAGTGCAAAGAAGTACTGTGCGTAGGCGCATTCTAATATAATCAGAAAACCGTTTGCTGCGTTTAGGCGGTTCTGAAAACGCAATAACTATTAACAGAATGGATAAGGCGACCGCAGCAGCCAAAGAGATCAGAGCAAACACTTTGAAGTAATCAGCATATGTAATCAAAGCATATAGACCATACGCAAAAACAAGTGTCAAAAACAATTCAGTAAAATTCCGTAGCCTTTTCCAGGTGGTGCAGATCAAAATAATGAGGCTTCCTCCAGTAATCCCCCATAGTATCAATTTTGATTGCTGTACTGTAAGTGAGTTGAGGGATCTAAAACACAAAGTGCGATACCAGTACATTGAAATTGCCTGAAACCAGATAATATAGAAAAGATATTCTAATTTACCTAGGGTGTTTTTAGACATAACAATCTCCCTTTGTCGCAAGCACATGGCTGTTTGGAACATACTGCTCCAAACAGCCATGTGCTTCTTTTGTGACTTAACGGATATACTCGGCAACTTCGAAGAGAATTGCCGCATTAAATGATTCAATCACTTTAACTTTGTGAGAATGCCCTGTGGCAAGACAATTCACCTTCATAGGCCCATAAAGGCATGAACAACGGTTATGTTCCATTGCTTCAAGGATGGGGATAATGGATGATTCGTCCCAAAAGAGATTTCCCATTAGATCACAGCCGCCGATGAACACGGATGTTTCTGGAAGAATTCTTCCTGTAACAGCAGACATGATTGCCATGAAGGATGCACAGCCTAAATAATTGTGAGTCGAGGAAGGGATGATATTTGGTACGTATAGTGAAACGTCAATTTTCCCAAATTCTACCGACGAACAACTTTTGGCGCATTCATATGCCACTCTACAGCAATCTCGGTGGAAATCGGAAGGAATGCCAATTAAGTTAAGTTGTCCACTTCCGGGGCGTGTTTTCGCTTGTACTAAAAACTGCGACACAAGCTCATCGTGGATGAGCATGGATCTCGCCTGGCCAGGAGACACCGACACGGTTCGTTCAATGCTCGATTTCTTTCCTAACAGCGCCGCAATGTCATTAGGAGTATAGTTTTTTTCCCAAATGCCCTCTTGCTCAACGCGCAGAAGATAGTCTCCAATAATTCGCTCGGCGTATTGCTCCAAGTCTCGCACGCCAGGCTCTGTAGCATACTCACTGCAGAGCTGGTGAACAGATTCACCTGTAAGAGTTAGCTCCTCGCTCACGACATTTGCATTAGATAGCGCTTTAGGGAAGACATATCGCGAGAAGATCTGTTCTTTCTCGGATACCGTATACCTAGGTATGTCGATTCTTAAGAAACGATCCTGTAGGGGTTTACTAATTCGATCAATTTCATTGCAAGTTGCGATAAAGAATATATTGCGCGTATCAATACACGTTTCCATGAAAGTGTCAATAAATCCAAGCTTATCAACGAGCGTCAGCAAAGTATCAGCGGGATTTCCACGATTATCCGAGCCACTAGCCTTATCAAGCTCGTTCAGCAAAAACACGCAATTTGAGTCGCGAGCTTCCAACATTTTTTCCATCACCAGACCGGGGCGTGCATTTCCGTAAATTCTCGAACTTCCGATAAGTCCTTCCGGATCCTTAATTGTAGACATATCAAGAGTGACAAGCGGAAGGTTTAGTACTCTTGCGATAGCTTTGGCGATAGTTGTTTTACCAACGCCAGCAGGACCGTTAAGAAGGATTCCCCAGTGCGGGAGTGCGCCGGTTCTACGAATTTGAGCAGCTACCTCTAGAATTCTGGTTTTTACAGTCTCAAGTCCAAAGAATGAAGTATCAAGCTGGGACCTGATGTGGGATATTTCAGGCATCTGCAGGAACCGAGAAGCCCAGTTAATGTTCAGAATATAGGAGATTGCTCGAAGTGCGTGTACTTTTTCATCGCGACTCATGTTCGAAGAAACACGGTTAAAGCTATGATCAATCCAGTCCTGGAGATAGACGGGGAGATTCCGTTTTACTACTGGATATAGCAATTTCAGTTCTTCCTCAGAACTCGGCAAATAGGAACGATGATACTCTTTGTTCATGCAAAGTGGGTCGGAATCGCAAACTACGCGCGAAATGATGGATTGAAGTGCAAGATCACCGATCTTGGTATACCTGCTCCCTGAATCGCGTAGGACACCAGTGCTATGGATTTCATTTACTAAGAAGAAATCGCCAACTGAAACGCCCTTCAGTACCAAAATGATTTCTTTTTCGACAAAGAAATCAATCAGCGGATTGATGCCTTTAATAAATCGTCCACATGCGTATGTATTGGTAATATGCATACCATCAGTGGTAGAGAAACTAACACCTCTCCTGTGCTGTCCTGTATAAGAAAGAACACCATGAATTGTGCTCTTGATTCTGACTCTGCCAGTTTTAATTTCAAACAATGTCGTATGGTTATACTGACAATTGCTATCATTAAGGATCCTGATTTCTGCCTCTTTGACTGCTGTTTCAATCTCACGCTGTTCTTTCTTCTCGTGTTCAGCACGTGCTGCAGCCAAAATACGTTCCATATCCATGTCTCTATCTATTGTAATCGTCTCGGGGGAAATACTTTTGCTCATACAATCACCTGCTTTCAAAATAGTAATCGCATATGAAAACAGATTACAGTAGCAATCTTGGGAAAAATAGATGACACATTTTGCTACATTAAGTTGCATTTTGCTTGTATAACGTCGAAAACTATGATAGGATAGAAAAAGATCAGTAAGAGGGTGGGGTAATTTGAATACTGCTGAAAAAGAAAAATTAATAGCTGCGATGACCAAACACCTTCCCACGCTCCGAGTCACTCTCGGAATCACGCAGCAAGAGTTAGGTGATCTGATTGGTTTAAGTCGTTATACCATTGTGGCAATCGAAAGTGGGAAGCGAGTGATGTCATGGAACACATTTCTCTCTCTAATACTAATTTTTGTCAAGAACCATGAAACGGATGTTTTACTCGAGCCCTTGGGAATATATACTGAGGAGTTAAATGAATTCGTAAAGCTTAGAAGTGGGCAACCAGCTGAAGAAAAAAGAAAGTAAGTACTGAAATCAAAAAATCAATACGATTATTCAATTGAAAACACAATTCTATTGGAGGTAAGAAATATGTCGCAGAGAACGTTCAATGAGATTCCCCCTATCGTAAGTGCTAGTGAGCCCCATATGGCATTGCTGTTTTTGTTGGATGTTTCTGGATCAATGAGTGGTGATCCGATTAAGAGCCTCAATGCTTCGATTAACAAGTTTAAGGAGCAGGTCTGTACGGATCCCAGAACTACTGAGATTCTTGATGTCGCAATTGTCACGTTCAATCACGAGACTCAAGTTGTCATGCCTTTCACCCCTGTTGCGTACATGGAGCCTGTCAACCTTGTTGCCAGCGGTGGCACAGAAATGGCTCCTGCGGTTCAGGTAGCCCTTGACATGGTTGATGAGCGTAGTCGATTTTATCGTCATGCCGGCACAGAGCCGTACAAGCCCTGGATTTTCATGATTTCCGACGGCTACGGTGGAGATGTTTCTGCGGTATCTGAGGTTGTACACCAGAAAGAGAACGACGGTTATTTGAAGTTCTTCTCCCTGGGTGTAGAGGGATATGATTCCAAGACCCTTCATCAGTTGTGTGGAGAAAAGGTTCTGAAGCTGAATGGCTATGATTTTACTGGTATTCTGGATTGGGCACATAAGAGTATGCGAGCTGTTTCTGTAAGCTCTCCTGGCGAAAAGGTACGGCTTCCTGCACTTCCTGAGAATGTTGATAAGGATGTCAACGATTGGTTTGACTAATACATCAACGGAAACAGAGAGGGCTATGACATGATCTATTCCTATGGTGTAACTCAGATCGGTCCATATCACATAAAAAACAACATTGTCTGCCAAGACGCCCATTACATTCTGAAGATATCTGATCAGTGTGTAATTGCAGCCGTTGCTGATGGCCTTGGCAGTGAGCGCTACTCCGATGCAGCTTCGAAGATAGCATCCCAAACCGCTGTAGAATATTGTGCAGAGCGGTATTCATCTGATTTGTCTGATGAAGAGGTTAGCAACCTGATTGCGCAAGCTTTCAGAATCTCACAGTGTATGATTGAAGAAACCTGTCAGAAAAACGGACACGAAATAACAGATTACGATACAACCTTGGATCTGGTTATTTTCAACTCTGGTCTAGTGTACTTCGGTCATGCAGGAGACAGCGGAATCATCGTTCAAACCGACGATGGATTATATGCTCCATTAACAATACAGGATCGGGATGAAATGGGCCGTGTATTCCCACTTTGTTTTGAGGAACGCTGGACTTTTGGAAAAGCAGAGAAAAATGTAGCATCGGTAATGCTTTGTACTGATGGTATCTTTGAAATCATCTTCCCGTTTTTGCTTCGAGATCAGAACCCTTCGATTTATGTAGCTCTTGCGCAATTCTTCATGGATGGAGAACGGCTCGGTTTCGAAGAAGACGGCGAAGATACTGTGTGTGCAGATATGACAGCGTTCATCGAAAATCTTCAAGAGTCCCAAGTAAATGACGATAAGACCGTCGTTGTCTTGTGTGATACGTCTATTAACGTTACCAGACAGGATGAAGCGTACTATGCCGTTCCTGATTGGGAAAGATTGACGAGGGAGCATCGAGAAAAGTTTGTCAGGGAGGCTTATCCTCACATGGCAGATAAAGAGCTACATGAAGCTACAGAGCAATCTAATTCTGCTCCTGAGCCTGAAACAGATAAAAGCATTGAATATCTATCGGCTGGTGAGAATGATGCTCAACTAGTTGAGAAGAATCTTGAAGCCCAGAGCACAGAATCTCGGTGTCAGGATTCTCATGAGACCGAACCGAAGCATTCTCTCGCAAAGAAACTGATGCAAAAGTTGGGAAAGAAAGAGAATCAGTGATGAATGGGCTCATGGGGATTTGACTCTTTCTTTCTCCATGAGCAACATTCTGTGACCAATAATGATCAGTAGGAGTGCAACTATGAGTGTCTATTATGGTGCAAATAGAAAACAGTATCATTTGTTAGATAAACCTATTACAACCGGCGGAGAAGGATCTATCTTTTCAATCCAGTCCATGCCGGGATATGTAGCAAAAATCTACCATAGTGTCAACTTAGCTTTAGCACGAAAAATCGGCATCATGGTTGGACATCCTCCTGCTCCCGATGTTGCGAATCAGTTGGCTTGGCCACTTGAGATGCTTCATGATGCATCTGGGGCATTCCGTGGCTTCATCATGAAGAAGTTAGATACGACCAATGAACTTCTTGAGCTATACAAATATCCTCCGCGCGAATTTGAGGGGATTACACTAAAGCACAAGCTTGTTATTGCCCAAAACATTTGTGCGGTAATTGCAGGAGTTCATCGAGCTGGCTATGTGTTCGGTGACTTCAATCCTATGAACATCGGTGTTAATCTCAAAACGGGCACTGTGGCTTTTTTTGACACTGACTCTTACCACATTCGTGATCCGCAGACAAACCAGGTTTTCCGATGCAACGTTTGCCTTCCGGGATATGTGGCACCAGAGTTGATTGCAAATTGCAAAAAGTACAAAGCAGCCAATCCTAGTGTAAAAGATGTCTATGCGAATATGCCACTACCAACATTCTCTGTAGATACGGACAGATTTGCACTTGCAATACATATTTTTAAGCTGTTAATGAATGGCTACTCTCCGTTCAATGGCATTGACTCAAAGTTAACAGTTTCTCAGGCCTCTCCGGGCCTTGGCGATGTTGCGGTCGAAAGGGATAATTACTGTTTTAAAGCGGGCTTCAAGCCACAATCAGTAGCTACACCTCCGTTGGAATCCCTTCCGAAATACATACAGGATTTGTTCCATAAGGCGTTTATTCAAGGACGCAGTAATCCTGGAAAGCGGCCCTCTGCTGATGAATGGTATCGCGCTTTAGAGCAGTATGAGAAGGAGCTGATTTCCTGCCCGAAAAATAGAAATCATTTTTATTTTAGAGGATTAAGGTCTTGTCCCTGGTGCGAAGCATCGGAT
>ULXZ01034434.1_pt1 | contig 20061 bp, 15 predicted proteins | sample 1961701 | NCBI WGS metagenome assembly ULXZ01 (sample SAMEA4835850, study PRJEB28245) | human gut metagenome | biome: gut microbiome; material: fecal sample | place: Denmark | collected 2008 | reverse complement strand
CCCCCGCGGCAGCCGCCGTGCAGACCGTGCTGCCCCTGCTGCTGGAAGTGCCGCTGCCGGAGAAAACCGCTGTGCCCGCTGCCGCGCCGTCCCCCGTACGCCCGGCTGCTTCCGACACTGCCGCGCCAGCACAGGCAGAGCGGACAGCAAATCCCCGCAGTGTCGATGTAGAAGCCTGCGTTGCGCAGAATCCGGATTTTGCCGCATGGCTCACCATTCCGGGTACGCCGGTGGATTATCCGGTTGTGCGGTCGAACAGGACAGACTACTACCTGACGCACCTGTTCAGCGGCGAAAACAGCAAGCTGGGATGCCTGTTCTCGCTGCCATCGGCGGATTATCAGACACCGAGCAGGAACATTGCCATCTACGGGCATCACCTGAGCCATAGCGATGCGATGTTCAGCAGCCTTGTGCAATACAAGGATTCGGGCTACTGCGCCGCGCACAGCATCATTCAGCTGGACACGATTTACGGCGAACGCACCTATCGGATTTTCGCCGTCGTCAACATGCAGGTTGGTGACTGGGATGCAGCGGCGGCTGATTTTGCCAGCGGACAGGCGTTTCAAGCGTATGTAGACCGCGCACGAGCCAAGGCACTGTACGATTCAGGCGCGGCAGTCGGTGCGGATGACCACATTCTGACCCTGATTACCTGCGACCGCAGTGCGGGCGGTGCAAGCGGCCGTCTGATTGTGCTGGCGGTTCAAGAATAATACTATTTTCGGATTCACCTGAGCCATCTGCTTGCGCCTTTTCCCCGCTGTCGTCCGCTTATTCCACTTAGCGTAGCGCTGCTACGCTGCGTTTCATTCGCGTTAGACAGCGTGAAAAATTCGCGGCGCATCTTGGCTCATTTTCATCCGAAAATAGTATAAGAAGGAGAAGCAAATGAAATTGAAATCCAATTTGAAACGATTTGCATCATTGATGCTGTCTGCGGCGCTGGTGCTGACCTGCATTCCGCTCTGTGCGGCAGCAGAAGAAGCAGCCACACCCTCGGACATCACGGGAACGGAAGTCATTGTGCTTCCGGCAGAAGAACAGGCGCTTCCACCCGTGGAGGAAGCGCCTGACGAATCCGCATCCGATGCGCCGGATGAGCCGTCCCATGACGAAATGCTCCCCAATTCGGAGGAGGAAAGTTCGTCGGACGACCGTCATCCTTTGCAGGCGGCGATTGAAGAACATGGGTATGTCTACGTCCGGACGGTGCGGGCAGTCAGCGTGTACGCCAGCGCAGAATCGCAGGAGCGCATTGTTTATGCCGCGGCTGATGATGCGTCCATTCTGCTGGCGACGGCGTTTTTCAGCGGTCATCAAGCCGTGCAGGTCTGGTTTCTGGATGCGGAACAGCAGACCATCTGCGGCTTTGTACCGGCAGCGTCGTTGGATACCCGCTATTTGACGGATGCGGATGTGTCGGGCATCGCCGACGTGCCATCCTGCGACGGAATGACTGCCTTCGGTCAAAAGCGATTGTTCGTGGTCAATGGCAGCCGCCCGGAAGAAGCATCCGATGAAGAAGAAACGCCCGCGGATGCACCTTCGCAGGACGCGCCGCACCAAGAATCGAATCTGCCCGAAGCGGATGAAAGCGGCGCATCGGAGCAGCCGGATGCCGCAGAATCGCCGGATGCTTCGGTAAATCCAGAAATCAGCAGCGCGGAAGAAATCGACGAAACGGTGCCGCCTGTAAATCCCGGCGATTTTGTCCGCGTCAGTACGGACACGCGCGTCTTTTCTGCGGTGGATGATGATGCGTCTGAAGCGTATTTTTCCAGCGAGTATCAGGGCAATTTCGTCAAAGCAGCAGCGGTGCAGGTGGTGTCCATTGCGGAAGATGCTTCGGGCGCAGTGTGGTATCAGGTGCGCTTCCTGTACGGCGATTCTTTCCCCAGCGGCAAGATGAAGTGGACGGCTGACGAAACAGTGTGGGTAATGGCAGCGGAAACCGGCGAAACGGATGCGGATGCCTGCACGGTGACGGATTTCGCGTATTCCAAAGAAATGCTGCGCCTGCTCCGGGAAATGCAAACGTATACCGCAGAAACGGATGGATTCAGCCTGAAGAATATTCATGGCAAAATCGGCAGCTTTCAGGCGGGACAGTCGGGGCTGCAAGGAAGTTCCGGCAGGGACGCGGCGTATCCCCAGCTGGCGAAATCAGCATCGCACGGCACGATTTATGCGACACCGCACTATCTGGAAAACTTCCCCGTGTACTGCCTTGAACATACGCTTTCCGGCCCCGGCGAAGGGTCGGGCGCGAACAAAACAGAAACCGGCCCGTATGCGCTGATTGATATGGAGGCGTTCGTGAGCACCGCAGAAGGCGGCGGTGTGAACGGGGTGCGATTCAAGGCGCAGACCATGCACGCCATCGGCTGGGTGCTTCGGCACACCTACCCGTTTATGGTGCTGGATCGCAGTGATGCAAACAACGAAGTGTGGAGCCGTGTCGCGGGTCAGTTTGCTATTCGCGAGGTGATTAAGCAGCTGGAAGGCGCGCAGTACGTCCGCAGTTATTGGGACATGGATAATTTCTACGCCTTCTCCGGCGGCGCACCGGAAGTGTACTTGACCTATGCCCGCTGGCTGGCGAAAAACGCGATTGCGCACGCGAAAATCACCGGGAAAATCACGGTCAGCGGTCAGCGCATCCAAGCGTCAGACGGCGGCTATATCGGTACGGTTACGCTGACGACGGATGCGGATTTGATTCGGATTTCCAAGGCAGCGGGCAGCATCACGGGGAACAGCGGCGGTTCGGATGAAGCGTACTACTATGTCAAGAGCGGCGATACCATCCGGATTTTGTCGGACAAAAGCAGCTTCTCCGTTTACATGGAATCAATCGCGTCCAGCGCGGAAGAAGCAGGCTTTCTGGTCGGAATCCCCAGCGCCTCCATCCAGAAAGTGCTTGTCCCGATTGACGGTACACCGTACCCGCTGCAATCCGCCGTTGTCACGTTTGAACTGCTGTATGGCACGGTGTTTGTGACCAAGCAGTCCATGGACGGCATTTTGCTGCAAGGTGCAGTGTTTGAGCTGCTGGATGAATCCGGCGCGGTGCTGGCAGAAGCAGTGACGGATGCGCAGGGGCGTGCCGTTTTTTCCGGGATTGCACCGGGACGCTATCAGGTTCGCGAGAAAACCGCACCGCAGGGGTATCGGCTGTCGGTTGTCTCGGCGCAGGAAATCATGGTGACGGCGGGGGCAGACACGGCGTGCATGTTCATCAACGAGCGCATGATGGGCATCATCCGGATCATCAAGACGGATAGCATGACGGGAAAACCGCTGCCCGGTGTCACGTTCACGGTGACGAGATTGACCGCGCCTGCATCGGACAATGCTTCCAACATTGGCAAGGTTGTCGCAACAATTACGACGAATGCGGATGGCATCGCACAGACCGAAGCGCTTCCGTGGGGAGAATATCGAATTGCGGAAACCAATGCGCTGGACGGCTATGTGGATACGGACTTTGTGACCATCGTTCAAATCAAATAACAGGAGGAAGAAAAATGAAGCGGATGAAGCAATGGATGCACTGGGTGCTTGCGCTGGTGCTGCTGGTGATGAGCCTGTCTGTTCCGGCAGCAGCGGCGGAAACCATCACGGTGAATGTAACCAACACGCCCGTGCGCGGCAGCGTGGCGCTGGAAAAGACCGGCTTGCAGCTGGTGCGCTTTACGGACGAGCAGGACGAATGGGGCAACACCGTCATGAAGCCTGTTTATCAGCAGGGGTATTTGAAGGGCGCTGTGTTTGAACTCCGCGCCGCAGCGGATGTTGTCGGCAAGGAAGGCACGGTTTTCTACAAGCAGGGGGAACTGGTGGAAACACTGACCACCAGTGCAGACGGCGCAGTGAACTCAAAGCTGCTGCCGCTGGGCAGCTACTGCTTGCAGGAAGTTTCCGCTCCGGACGGCTATCTGCTGGATGATACCCCGTATCCCTTCACGCTGACGGCGGCAGGCAGGCAGACGCCTGTCGTGGAAGTGAAAGTGTCCGCTGTCAACACCTATCTGCCGATTCGGGTGACGCTGCACAAACAGCAGGAAGCGATTCGGGTGGATGAAACGGCGGACGGCATGATTCGCTCGTCCATCGAGACAGTTCCCGGCGAGGACTGTGTGTTCGGCTTGTTCAATGCAGGGGTGATTTCCTACGGCGACAGCCAGAAGCTGCCTGCCCATACGCTGATGGCGACTGGCATCACGGATGCCAAGGGCAATTTGACATTCTCCGGCATGTATCCGCATGGCGCATATTATGTCAAAGAACTGTCCGCGCCGGATGGCTGGCTGCTGAATACCGAGCAGTACCCGGTGCAGCTGACACCCGAAAACATGGATGCAGCGGAGGAGGCAATCGCAATCACGCTGGATGCGCCTATCCTGAATCGCCTGATTTACACGCCGGTGACGATTACCAAGCGGGACGTTGCCGGCAAGGAAACGCTGCCCGGTGCGCTGATTGAAGTGTACGATGCGCAGGGCAGCAACATTTACCGCGCGTATACGGATGAAAACGGTCAGCTGCCGGACATTCCGCTTGTTCCCGGATCGTATACGTTCAAGGAAACCTATGCGCCGGAGGGGTATGCGCTGAATGTGGCGGTAAAAACCTTCACGGTAACAAGCGAAGGAAAAATCATCGGGGAAACCGAAATCCGGGATGAAATCAACAAGATTCAGATGAAAAAGGTCAAGGAGAACGGCGAGCCGCTGCCCGGCGCTGTGTTCGGCATTTACGATGCCAACAACACGCTCGTGCAGCAGCAGACTTCCGATGACAGCGGTTATCTGACCTTCTCGAAACTGGGGTACGGCACTTATACCATCCGGGAAATTCAAGCGCCTTACGGCTATCATCCATCCACCGGCGAATGGCAGGTGACGATTGACGGCACTTATCAGAACCCTGTGCAGATTCTGACGACGGTGGTCAATGAGGATGCGCCCGGCTGGATTCGGGTCATCAAAACGGACGCGCTGGACGGTCATCCCATTGCGGGCGTGCGCTTCGACATCTACGCCTTGAATGAGGATGGCAGCACGGGCGACTTGGTGTCCACCATGCTGACGAACGACGACGGCGTGGCAATGTCCGAAAGTCTGCTGGTCGGCGACTACATGGTCAAGGAGCATGAAGCGCCCGTCGGCTATGTGAACAGCCTGTGGAGCGAAAAAGTGACCGTCGTCATGGACGAAACCGTGGAGCGCAGCGTGACGAATATACCCATGCAGGGGCAGGTTCGCATTGTTAAGACGGACGCGGAAACGGGCGGAAGTCTGGCTGGCGCAGTCTTTACGGTCATCCGCGTGAGCGGCTTGCCTTCGCATGGCAAGGAAGGGTGCGGCGAGGTTGTGGCGGTCATCACCACGGATGCGGAAGGGGTGGCAGTCACGCCTGTGCTGACGTGGGGCATCTACGAAATTCGCGAAACCACCGTGCCGGACGGGTATCTGGACAGCGGCTGTGTCGTTACCGTTTCGATTCCCGGCAATGCTGACTGACAAGAAAAACGGGAGGCATCCATGAACACAAAACGAAACATCCTGCCCATGCTGCTGGCGGCATTGCTGCTCTTCTGTCTGCCGATGGCATCACTGGCGGAGAACGTGCCCATTCAAAACGTCAGCATCCTCAATACGCCCATCAAGGGGCAGATTCTGCTGGAAAAGACCGGGCAGATGCAGACGACGGGTGAACAGGGGTATTTGAAAGGCGCGGTATTTGAGATTCGGGCGGCGGAGAACATTGTCGGGCAAGACGGCACACAGTGGTATTCATGCGGCGAGCTGGTCGCCACGATGACCACCAGCGGCGAAGGCGTGGAGAAAAGTCCGCTGCTGCCGCTGGGCAAATACACGGTCAAGGAAGTCAGCGCTCCGTCCGGGTATGTGCTGGATTTGACGACGTACACCGTAGAAATTCAGGCGTCGGATCAGGAAACGCCGATTGTTTCCGCTACGGTTTCTTCCATCAACCATCCCGCCGAGATTCTGCTCCAAAAGACCGATGCGGATGGAAAGGCACTGGCAGGGGCACAGTTCGTGCTGCTGGATGCGGATGGATGCGAAACGGCATCGGCTGTTTCGGATGCAGACGGGCTGGTGCGCTTCCGCTTCGTTCCGCAGGGGCAGTACACCATTTGTGAAACGTCCGCGCCGGATGGGTATCTGCTGAACCGCAGCGCAATTTCGGTGACGGTAACGCCGAACTGGACGAATGCGGAAGAACCGATAGCGACGATGGTGAATCAGCAGAAGAAAATCCAGTTTATCAAGGTGGATACAGCCGGAACGCCGATGGCAGGCATTCTCTTTAAGCTCATCAACGCGGAAACAGGCATTGTAGCAGAAACGGCTGTCAGCGACGAAAACGGTGCGTTTGCCTTTACAGCATTTGATTATGGCGTGTGGACTGTCCATGAAGCGGCTGCCCCCAGCGGTTACAGCCGCATGGCGGACTATCGCTTCCAAGTGGATGACAGCTGGTCGGGAACAGCGCCGGTGCTGCTGGTAAACATTCCTGATTCTTATGCGTTCATGAAAGTGGGTGCCGATGGCAAACCGCTGCAAGGCGTGAAATTTGCCCTGCGGGATGCGGACGGCAATCTCCTGCAAACGCTGGAATCCGATGAGAACGGCATTGTCCGCGCCGAACACTTGCAGAACGGCACTTATTATTTGCAGGAAACCGAAACGCTGAAAGGCTACACCCTAAGCGGCGATGTCCGGAAGCTGGTCATTGACGAGCACTACAAGATTCCCGAAGAAATGCCGCAGTGGGTCAACTACACGACGATTCAGACCGGCGTGCAGCTGGCGGCATCGGGGGTGATGCTTATCGGCATTGCCCTGATGCTGATAAGCGGCACCATGCTGCTGATGCGCAGACGGCGAAAGGCGTAAGCGAATGGTGTATCATCAAAAGCTGTTTCTGCGCCGCTTGGAAGTCCCGCCTTGGGCGGCGCGCTGCACTTTTTCATGACGGAGGCTTCCAATGCAGGAAGAAATCGAAAACAAAACGCTCTCCCTCATCATCAATACCAGCAAATTCACTGAAAGGACATTGGCGACGGCGTTCGCGAAAGCGCTGAAACTCGGCTGGAATAAAGCCAAGGAGCATTATCAAGCGAAACCGCAGGGCAGGCAGAGCGTGAAGCAGCTCATCGGGCAGAATCAGGGCGTTGAGCAGACTGCACTGGCTGACCGGCAGGAGGGGAAGGCGGTTGAACGATACGCCCGCCAATATGGGGTGGATTATGCCATCCATAAGGGTACTTCCGACAGCGGAAAAACGCGCTATCTGGTGTTTTTCAAAGCTCGCGACCGTGCAGCCATTGATCAGGCAATGCACGCGTATGCAATGGATTTTCTGGCGAAGCGGAAGGCGCAGCGGAATGTTCAGCCTCAGCTGGATACGGCATCCCCCAGCAAACAGAAGGAGCGCAGCAGGCAGAAAGGGCGGGAAAGATGAACACTGCCGCATGGGAAAAACGTCTGCTGCTGCATCTGCCCTACGGGGTTATTGGACTTGCCGCGGCGAAGCTGAGTGAAGCATGGCGGCTGTCAGCCGGGACGGATTTTTCCGCGAAATTCCTGCACCTGCGGGATGGCGTGGCAATGGCGTTCCGAAACGGACTGTCCGGCTTTGTGCCCCTTGACCTGCTGATTGGGTTTCTGTGCGGATGCGCACTGTGCCTGCTGGTACATGCAAAACGCAGGAATGCCAAGAAGTATCGGCACGGCGAAGAATACGGCGCTGCCCGCTGGGGAAAGCCAAACGACATTGCGCCGTTCATGGACGCTGACCCGTGGAACAACATCATCCTGACCCAGACGGAGCGCCTGACCATGAGCAGCCGCCCGGCGAATCCCAAAAACGCACGGAACAAGAACGTACTGGTCATCGGCGGTTCCGGCAGCGGCAAAACACGCTTTTTCATCAAGCCGAACATCATGCAGTGTACCAAAACGAAGGGGTGCTCTCTTGTGATTACTGACCCCAAGGGGACGCTGATTACGGAGTGCGGAAAGATGCTTGCTGCTGCCGGATATGACGTGCGGGTTTTCAATGTTATCAGTTTCCAAAAGTCCATGCACTACAACCCGTTTGCGTATATCCGAAGCGAAAAAGACATTTTGAAGCTGGTGACGGCGCTCATAGCAAACACAAAGGGAGAGGGCAAAGGCGGCGACGACTTCTGGATTAAGGCGGAAACGCTGCTCTATATGGCGCTGATTGGCTACATCCACTACGAACTTCCGCCCGCGGCGCAGAATTTTACGACGCTGATTGACATGCTGAACAGCATGGAAGTTCGCGAGGAGGACGAGGAATACCGAAATCCTGTTGACCTGATGTTTGAAAAGCTGAAAGCGGAAAAGCCGGAACACTTTGCAGTGCGGCAATATGCCAAATACCGGATGGCTGCTGGCAAGACCGCCAAGTCGATTCTGGTGAGCTGCGGCGCACGGCTTGCGGTGTTCGATATTCAGAAATTGCGGGAAATTACGGCTTATGACGAACTTCATCTTGATACGCTGGGAGATAAGCGGACTGCACTCTTCCTCATCATGTCCGACACGGATGCCAGTTTCAATTTTCTGATTAGTCTGGCGTATTCGCAGATGTTCAACTTGCTTTGCGAAAAAGCGGATGATGTGTATGGCGGCAGACTGCCTGTCCATGTGCGCTGCCTGCTGGATGAGTTCGCCAACATTGGGCAAATCCCGAACTTTGAGCGCTTGATTGCGACCATCCGAAGCCGAGAAATTTCGGCGTGCATTGTGCTTCAGGCGCAGTCTCAGCTCAAAGCGATTTACAAGGACAGTGCTGATACAATTGTCGGCAACTGCGATACGCTGCTCTTTCTGGGCGGCAAGGAAAAGACGACGCTGAAAGAAATGGAGGAACTGCTTGGGAAAGAAACAATCGACACATTCAACACCGGTGAAAGCCGCGGGCGCGAGGTATCGCACTCTCTGAACTACCAGAAGCTCGGAAAATCGCTGATGACGATGGACGAATTAGCCGTCATGGATGGCGGCAAGTGCATCCTCCAATTGCGCGGTGTGCGCCCGTTTTTATCCGAAAAATACGACATTACCAAGCATCCGAACTACAAATATCTGTCCGATTTTCATCCGAAGAACGCTTTCCATATCGAAAAATACTTGTCGCATCAGCTGAAACTGCGGCTGGAAGAAGAATTTGCCGCTGTCGAAGTCGAGGTCAGCGGCACGTCCGAGGAAGAGGAAGCGCTTCTGGATGAATGGGCAGAGGAGCTTCAACAGCAGGCTGCCGAATCCGGCGGCCTTTTCTAATCCCAATATATGAATATGGAGGTATATTTCTATGGCATTTTTCTCGTCTGCAGTGACGGTACTGCAAACGCTTGTGATTGCCCTTGGCGCGGGTCTGGGCATCTGGGGTGTCATCAACCTGCTGGAAGGGTATGGCAACGATAATCCCGGCGCAAAGTCCCAAGGCATCAAGCAGCTGATGGCAGGCGGCGGGGTGGCGCTGATTGGCACCACCCTTGTTCCGCTGCTGTCCGGTCTGTTCGGATGATCAAAGCACCATCTTTCACCCGCTTCCGGAGGATAACGGAAGCGGGTTCTTCAGGAGGGATGTCCTTTGAATTTCATCTGGGATAAAATCACGGAATGGCTGAAAGGGCTGCTGGTCAGCGGCATCATCAGCAACCTGTCTGGTCTGTTTGATGCCATCAACACCCGCGTGGGCGAGGCGGCGGCGGTCGTCGGCACAACGCCGCAGGCATGGCACGGCGGCATCTTCCAGATGATTCGCAGCCTGTCGGAAAACGTCGTTGTGCCGATTGCAGGCATTATTCTGACCTTCATCATGTGCTTAGAACTGATTCAGATGCTTATTGACCGAAACAGCCTGCATGACTTTGACACCTTCCTTTTCTTCAAGTGGATTTTCAAGACCTTCGCCGCAGTGCTGATTGTCACCAACACATGGAATATCGTGATGGCGGTTTTCGATGTTGCGCAGAACGTCGTCAGTCAGGCATCGGGCATCATCATCGGCGATACCGCGCTGGATGCTGCCGCGCTGCTTGGAGACATGGAGCAGGCGCTGATGGCAATGGAAATCGGCCCGCTGTTCGGGCTGTGGTTTCAGTCCTCGCTGATGGGCATCTTGGCGTGGGTGCTGAGCATCTGCATCTTCATCGTCATATATGGGCGTATGATTGAGATTTATATGGTCACATCCATTGCGCCGATTCCGATGGCGACGATGGTAAATCGGGAATGGGGGCAGATGGGCAGCAACTATCTGCGGTCGCTCTTTGCGCTGGGCTTTCAGGCCTTCCTCATCATGGTCTGCGTCGCGATTTATGCGGTACTCGTGCAGGGTATCAGCGTCGACAGCGACATCGGCACCGCCTTGTGGACGTGCATCGGCTACACGGTGCTGCTGTGCTTCACGCTCTTCAAAACCAGCAGCGTCGCGAAGTCCGTGTTCAATGCCCGCTGACCGCTCATCCCAAAACAGTAGCAGAGGTTTCTGGGAACAGCTTATCCACACTGCATCCACAAGCAATCCACAAGAAATCCACAGGCGCTGCAAAGACTGTGGAAAACAGCGGCGCAGGAAGCAAAACCTATGCGCCGCAGGAAGGAGCAATAGGCAATGGCATATGTCTCGATTCCTAAGGACTTGTCGCGCGTCAAGTCCAAGTTTCTTTTCAACCTGACGAAGCGTCAGGTCGTCTGTTTCGGGCTGGGGGCGCTGACAGGCGTTCCCGCCTTCTTTCTGGCGAAGGATGCGCTGGGTGTCAGCCCTTCGGTGCTGCTCATGATGCTGCTCATGCTGCCGTTTTTTCTGCTGGCGATGTTTGAACGGCATGGGCAGCCGCTGGAAGTGCTGATTCGGCATTTCATTCAGGCGCGATTCGTGCGTCCGCGCATCCGCGTCTGGCAGAACGACAATTTCTATCAAACGATTGAGCGGAGTATCCGCAATCAGCAGGAGGTGCAGAAGATTCTTCGTGGCAAACAAAGAAAAAATCAAGCTGACAAGGGCTGAGAAACGGCAGCTGCAGGCACTCATGCGCAGCCGTCAGCAGCGGAAGAAACCGCCGCATTCCGTGCAGGAGACGATTCCGTATGAGCGCATGTGGCCGGATGGCATCTGCCGCGTCAGCCCAAGTTACTACACTAAGACTGTGCAGTTCTGGGACATCAACTATCAGCTGGCGCAGAACGAAGATAAAAGCGCCATCTTCGAGGGCTGGTGCGACTTCCTGAACGCCTTTGACAGCAGCGTGCACTTGCAGCTCTCGTTTCTGAACCTGACAGCGAATGCGGATGCCGTTGAGCAGCGCATTCTGCTTCCCGACAAGGCGGACGGCTTCGACGCAATCCGCCGCGAATACACGGAAATGCTGCAAAACCAGCTTGCCAAGGGCAGCAACGGGCTGAGCAAACGAAAGTACCTGACTTTCGGCGTGGAATCGGAAAACTACCGGACGGCAAAGCCGCGTCTGGAACGCATTGAGACGGATTTGCTCAATCACTTCAAGCGCCTTGGGGCGGCAGCTGCTCCATTGGATGGCAGAGAGCGCTTGAAGCTGATGTACGACATGTTTCATCTGGATGCGCAGACACCGTTCCTGTTTGACTGGAAATGGCTTGCCCCCACCGGACTGCGCACGAAGGACTTTATCGTTCCCTCTTCCTTCAAATTCGGGGAGCGGCAGCGTTTCGGCATGGGCAGCAAAGTGAGCGCGGTCAGCTTCTTCTCCATTCTTGCGTCCGAACTCAATGACCGCTGTCTGGCGGAGTTTCTCGCAATGGATTCCTCCCTTGTGGTGAGCTTTCACTTGCAGGCGATTGACCAGACCGCAGCCATCAAGGACATTAAGCATAAGCTCACGGCGCTGGATCAAATGAAGATTGATGAGCAGAAAAAAGCTGTCCGCGCCGGATATGACATGGAAATTCTGCCGTCTGATTTGGCTGCTTACGGCGGCGAAGCAAAAAAGCTGCTGGAAGAATTGCAGAACCGCAACGAGCGCTTCTTCTTGGCGACACTGCTGGTGATGAACACGGCGGACAACCACCATCAGCTGGATTTGGACGTGAAGCAGGCGCAGAGCATTGCTTTGCAGCACAACTGTCAGCTGATTCCGCTGGACTACCAGCAGGAGGCTGGCATGGTGTCCTGCCTGCCGCTGGGCGAGAACCAAATCCAGATTCAGCGCGGACTCACCACTTCGGCGGCGGCGGTCTTTATGCCGTTTACGACGCAGGAATTGTGTCAAAACGGCGCAGAAGCGCTGTACTACGGCTTGAATGCGCTGTCCAACAACCTGATTATGGTGGATCGGAAGCAGCTGAAAAATCCCAACGGGCTGATTCTGGGTACACCCGGTTCAGGCAAATCCTTCTCCGCCAAGCGCGAAATGAGCAATGTCATGCTGGTCACGGACGATGATGTCATCATCTGCGACCCGGAGGGCGAATATGCACCGCTTGTTGCGCAGTTCGGCGGTCAGGTCATTCAAATTTCGCCGACCAGCAGCAATTACATCAATCCGATGGAAATCAATCTGAATTACAGCGACGATGACAACCCGCTGTCGCTGAAATCGGATTTCATTCTGTCCTTGTGCGAGCTGATTGTCGGCGGGCGGGACGGTTTGCAGCCCATTGAGAAAACGGTGATTGATCGTGCTGTCCACATTGTGTATCAGCCGTACCTGAATGACCCGCAGCCGGAAAACGTGCCGATTCTGGAAGATTTGTACAACGCGCTTCGTCAGCAGACGGAGAAGGAAGCGCAGACGCTGGCAACGGCGCTTGAAATCTATGTGACGGGCTCGCTGAATGTGTTCAACCACCGCACGAATGTGGATGTCAACAGCCGCATGGTCTGCTATGACATCAAGGAGCTGGGAAAGCAGCTGAAAAAACTCGGTATGCTGATTGTGCAGGATCAGGTCTGGGGGCGCGTGACGGCGAACCGCAGCGAGGGCAAGTCCACCCGGTATTACATGGATGAGTTTCACCTGCTGCTTCGCGAGGAGCAGACCGCTGCTTATTCCGTTGAAATCTGGAAGCGATTCCGCAAGTGGGGCGGTATCCCGACGGGCATTACGCAGAACGTCAAGGATTTGCTGGCCAGTCAGGAAGTCGAGAACATTCTGGAAAACTCAGACTTCATCTGCATGTTGAATCAGGCATCCGGCGACCGGGAGATTCTGGCGAAGAAGTTAGGCATTTCGCCGTATCAGCTTTCCTACGTCACGCAGAGCGGCGAGGGCGAAGGGCTGCTGTTCTACGGCAATGTGATTCTTCCATTTCAGGATCACTTCCCGAAGAATACCCTGCTGTACAAGGTGATGACCACCAAACTGTCGGACAAGGCAGTGCAGAATGAATATTAAACACAGGAGGTGCATTCCATGACATATGGTTTGGTGCTTGGCAGCTGCATTTTCTGCACCGTGCTGACGCTGGCAGTGTACGCGCTGCTGCGTGCGGCAGCGGAAGCAGACCACGGGAGCGAGGAAGCGTATCAGCGGATGCAGCATAAGGAAGGGAGACACTGATGGAAAAGAGGCGCAATCGCGGCGCATCCCGCTTGCAGTTCAGCAAGGACGAGCAGACGAAGGCAGTACGCGCCGGTCAGCCTAAAAGCAGTCATTTGCCGCTGCTTCACCAAGGTATTCATGCAGCCCATGCCCAACTCCATCATCAGGCGGCAGAAGCCAATGAAGATGAGAACAGCGCTGTGCAAGCCGCGCTGACAGCAGACGACATGCAGGAAGAAGCGTTCCGGGCGGCGGCGCACGCGGGGAAAGCCCCCAAGCGGCACAATGCCCGCTGGCAGCAGAAACGCGCCATCCGGCAGGAATATGCAGCCGCAAAATCTTCCCGCAGTCCAGCAAATCGCACTGCCCCCGCACCGAAGGCGGCAGCAAATGCAGTTCCCAAAGCCGAAAACATCAAGAAAAGGCTGCGCCAGACGTTTGCCCGCCATCCGACGGCTTGGGCGGTGCTTGCGCTGGCGGCGCTGCTCCTTGCGGGGGTGAGCAGCCTGCAATCCTGTACGCCGCTGGCGCAGTCGGTGCTGGAATCCATCGTGATTGGCACTTATCCGGCGGAGGAAGCAGACGTAAAAGCGGCGGAAAGCGCGTATGCCAGCATGGAAAGGCAGCTCAAAGAGGAAATGATCAATTACGCCCGCCATCATCCGGAATATGATGAAGTGAAGGTGGATGCAGACGAAATTTGGCACGACCCCTATGTGCTGATGGCCATCATCTCCGCCTGCTTCGATGGACAGGACTGGACGCTGGAAACCGCTATGCCGGTGCTGGACAAATACTTCAAGCTCCAGTACATCGTGACAGAATCCGTAACGAGAGAAACACGATACCGCACGGAGACCGAGCAGCGGTACAACCCGGAAACAGAACGCTTGGAGATTGTGACGGTTCGCGTGCCGTATGCTTATACAGTCTGTCATGTGCGGCTGGAAAACAAAAATCTGTCGCACCTGCCCGTTGTCAGCATGAGCCATCACACGATGGGCATGTACGCGCTGTACATGGCAACGCACGGCAACATGGAGGGCATTTTCCACGGCAATCCCTACGCTGCCCCGCTCAAAGACCCCACATTGTACGACATTCCCGACGAGACGCTCGCAAGCAGCCCGACTTTCGCCGCACTCATGGCGGAGGCGGAAAAATATATCGGCTATCCGTATGTCTGGGGCGGTGCATCGCCCGAAACCAGTTTTGACTGTTCGGGCTTTGTCAGCTATGTATTCACCAATTCCGGCGTATACAATACGGGCAGGCTGGGCGCAAAGGGACTGCGGAGCTTGTGCCGGAACGTTCCGGCGGCACAGGCAGAACCGGGCGACGTGGTGTTCTTTGAAGGCACGATGGGCGACGGCGTGGATGGCATTACGCACTGCGGCATTTATGTCGGCAATGGCATGATGATTCACAGCGGAAGTCCCATTGGCTACGCGAATTTGAACGATGCTTACTGGAAAAGTCACTTTCATTCGTTTGGGCGGATGCGGTCTGTAATTTTCGGGGAGTCCAGCGCATGGACTCCCTTTTTCCTACCCAATTTTGATCCACATTTGAAAGGAGAACAATATGCAGAGAAACATGAACCGTTCGATTCCCGCAGAAGAAGCAATGGATATTGCCAAGCAGGTGCTGCTTGCGATGCTGATGCTGATTCTGCTGTCTGTGCTGATTCCGGCGCGGGCAGAAGAAGCAGTATCCCCGATGATTGTCAGTGAGACGGCGAACAGTCCGGAATATCCTGCGCTGGAAGCGGATATTCCCGTCATCACCTCGGAGGGAAAAAGCAATGTGAAAATCGCCGGGGTCAAGTCGAAAAACAAGCTGGTGCGCTACACCATCCCGGAAACGCTGCTCCGGGCAGACGAAAACTTTCTGGCGCTGATGGTGGAAGCGGAAAAGTACATCGGCTATCCGTATGTATACGGCGGCAGCAAGCCGTCCACCGGGTTTGACTGCTCCGGCTTTGTGTGCTGGGTATTCCGCCAGTCGGGGGTCTATGATACCGGTCGGCTGGGTGCAAAAGGGCTGTATTCGCTCTGCACGGATGTCAGCCGGGACGAGGCGCGCCCCGGCGACTTGGTATTCTTCACGAAAACGATGGGTGCAGACGTGAAGGGCATCACCCATGTGGGCATTTATGTCGGCAATAACATGATGCTTCACGCGGGCGACCCGGTTGGCTTTGCAGATTTGCAGAGCGACAAATGGGCGAAGAAAATCTATGCCTTTGGCAGACTGCCCGTCCAGCAGGGAGCGCAGGCGGATGAGTGAACCCAAGAAACGCTACCCTGCAGACCGCATCAAGCTCCATGCATTGCTGGAACGGAAAGAAAACGAGCTGTGCCGATTAACCGAAGAGGTCAATCAGCTGCGTGCGCGCGTGAAAGAAGCAGACCGCACCGCCATCAATGCCACCTGCGAGCTGTATGCGCTGACGCCGGAAATGCTCTCGACCTTCCTCCGCACGAAATTCGGCACGCAGGACAATGCCCCTGAAATCCCCGCTGCACCCCAATTGCCCGAAGGAGAAAATGAATGAAGCGAAAATGGAAACAATGGACAGCCTTCCTCTGCCTGCTGATGCTGCTGGCGGCGAGCCTGCATCTTGCGCAGGCGGAAAGTGCGCCGACGCAGGAAGAATGTGCCCCGTACCGTATTGTGCTGACAGCCCCCGGCGGCTGGAACCGCAGCAACAGCGCCGTCATCACGGTGAATGTGAAGGACGAGCAGAATCTCGGCTGGTACCAAATGGCGTACCGGATGAACGACGGCGACTGGACGGACTGTGAGCAGCTGTTTGACAAGGGCAAGGCGGAAATCGCGGTGCATGAGAACGGTACGTTTACCTTTCGCATCACCGACCCGCACGGGCATACGTTTGAAGAAAGCATCCGCGTCGCCGTCATTGACCGAAGCGCACCGACCGTGAAAGCAAGCATCACCGGGACGACCTTGCAGGTAGAAGTGCAGGACGACCTCTCCGGCGTGGCAGGTGTGCAGGTCAACAGCATGCTTTTCACCGAGCAGGCAGGGAGCATCATCCGGATTGCGCTGGATGATACGCTGGCGCGGTACGACACGCTGTCCATCCGCGCTTTCGACTATGCCGGGAACTTCTCCGAGCCTGTGCTGCTCAATAATCCCTGCTACGAAGATGCCGTGCGGGTGACGGCAGCACCGACCAATTCGCCGAAACCGACAAGGCAGCCCAATTCTACGGAGAAAATCACCATCCAGCCGACGGCAACGAAGCGTCCGAACGGGCTGGGCGGCTCGCTGATTTACGTCAACGAAGAAACTGCACCGACAGCAGCGCCGACACAAGCGCCGTCCCCGACACCAGTCATTCAGTACGTTCCTATCGGGCCGGGAATGCCCTACAAGGCGGACGGCAATGCCCATACGCTGGATGTGCTGTACAGCGCTGCGACCAACAAACAGTTTATCACCCTGCAAAGCAAAAACGGCAGCACCTTCTACCTCGTTATCGACTACGACAAGCCCATTGACGAAGCTGCGGAAATGTACGAGACATACTTCCTCAATCTGGTGGATGAACGGGATTTGCTGGCGCTGCTGTCCGACGAAGAGAAGGAAGAACTGCCGACCCCGTCGCCCGAAATCATCTATGTAACGCCTGTCCCCACGACCGTACCGATGCCAACTGCCGTGCCAGCAGCAACGGAAAAGACGGCCAGCTCCGACCGAATGATGGCAGTGCTTGCGCTGGGCGCTATCCTGCTGCTGGGCGGCGCGGGTGCTTTTGTGCTGGTGAAGTACCGCCAAACCAGCGCACGGCATCGGGCAGACAACGATTTTATGCTGGATGACGACGACGAAAGTGCCGAATAAGGAGGAGCCGCATGGAATTGTATATCGCAGAAAAGCCCAGCGTGGGGCGCACCATTGCCAGCGTCATCGGCGCAAACGAGCGAAGAGACGGCTATTGGGAGGGAAACGGCAGGCTGGTCAGCTGGTGCATTGGGCATCTGGTGGCGCTGGCGATGCCGGAAGCGTACCGCAGCGATTATCAGCGCTGGCGTTACAGCGATTTGCCCATTCTGCCCGAAAAGTGGCAGTACACCGTCGTTGCGGAGACGAAAAAGCAGTTTGAGCTTCTCCGCCGCCTGATGCATGACAGCCGCGTGACGAGCCTTGTCTGCGCGACCGATGCAGGACGCGAAGGTGAGCTGATTTTCCGGCTGGTCTATGCAATGGCAGACTGCCGAAAAGAGGTGCGCCGCCTCTGGATTTCCTCAACAGAAGAAAGTGCGATTCGCCAAGCCCTTTGCCGGATGAAACCCATGCGCGACTATGATAATCTTTATCGGGCGGCGCTGTGCCGTGCGCAGGCGGATTGGCTGATTGGCATCAACGCCACGCGCCTGTATTCGCTGCTGTACGGGCGGCCGCTTCCGACGGGGCGCGTCATGAGTCCGGCGCTGGCGATGCTGGTGCAGCGGGAAGCGGCGATTGCTGACTTTCACCCCACGCCGTTCTTTGCCGTGAAGCTGGAAACTGACCCGCTTGCCGCAAAGTCGGAACGCATGGATGACCTGACCGAAGCGCGCACTCTGCTGGAATGCTGCAATCAAGCGCCGTATGCAGTGGTGCAGAAGATTGCACGCAGGCAGCGCAGCGAGCATCCGCCGCTGCTGTATGATTTGACCACGCTTCAGCAGGATGCCAACCGGCTGTTTGGCTTCACTGCCCAGCAGACGCTGGATTACGCCCAGAGTCTGTACGAGAAGCAGCTGCTGACCTACCCGCGCACGGACAGCCGGTATCTGACGCAGAACATGCAGGAGAAACTGCCGGAACTGGCTGCCCGCGTGTGCCGTGCGCTGCCTTTCGCATCCGCCTTGGAACTGCACCTGCATCCCGAACGGGTTGTGGATGACAGCAAAGTCAGCGACCACCCCGCCATCATTCCAACCGCCGCAATGCCCGCTCAGGCGCAGCGCATCAATGCCCTGACGACGGGCGAACGCGACTTGCTCCACCTCGTCTGCACCCGGCTGCTGTGCGCGCTGGAAGAACCTTTCGCGTATGAAGAAACAGCCGTCACGCTGGTGTGCGGCGCGCATGAATTTGGGGCAAAAGGCAAGAGGATTACCCGGATGGGATGGAAGCGCATTTGGTACACCTTCCGCGGAAGCCTTGGCGGACGGATGAATGAGGAGGAGAAGATGCAGGAAAACGTCATCTCGGCTGACCTTGCAGAAGGCATGAAACTGCCGGTTTTCCGCGCATCCATTGAGGAAGGCAAGACCACCCCGCCGCCGCATCATACCGAAGGCACGCTGCTGCACGCAATGGAAACCGCCGGCGCAGCAGATATGCCCGAAGCGGCGGAGCGGAAAGGCATCGGCACACCCGCCACCCGTGCTGCCATTTTGGAGAAGCTGATTGAAACGAAGCTGATTGAGCGCATCGGGGAAAAGCGGAAGAAGGTGCTTGTGCCGACGACCAAGGGGAAAGCCCTTGCCGCGGTTCTGCCGGAAAGTCTGCGTTCACCCCTGCTGACATCTGCATGGGAGCAGCGCTTGCAGCAAATTGAACAGGGCGTAGAGAAGTCCGAAGATTTCATGCGGGATATTCAGGCGTTCGTAAAAGAGCTGACGGTGAATCCGCAGCGAGTTGAACATGCGGAGACGCTGTTTCCGCCGCTCCGGGAGAAAATCGGCAGCTGCCCCAAATGCGGCGCGGCAGTTACGGAGCATCCCCAAGGGTATCTCTGCGAAAACCGTATCTGCGGATTCGCACTCTGGAAAAAGGGCGGTATCCTTGCCCATGCGGAAATACCCCTGACTGCTGCCGAAGCAAAGACGCTGCTGACAAAGGGGACTGTCCGCAAAACCGGCTTGCACTCCACCCGCACCAACGCCCGCTATGATGCTGTGCTGCATCTTGATTTCGACAAGGATGGCAGGGCAATCCTGCGCCCGCGTTTTGACTGATGAAAGGATGATGAAAATGAAGAAACTCATGGCGCTCCTGCTTGCGCTGCTGACCTGTTTTGCTGCTGCCTTGGCGGATACTGCCAGCGCACCGGACATTCCGCAGGGAACGCTGAATGCCGAGGTAACGCCGTTTACGCCGGGGCAAACCTATGCGGTGTATTCCGCGCCGGACAGCAGAAGCATCCGCGGCGCGAAGGGACGCGCGCGGGTCAGCACCAACGGCTGGATTCAGGTGTTCGGCGCGGAAGGCGACTGGCTGCTGGTGCAGTATGCCATCACCCCGGAGCACTGCCGCATCGGGTATATTGACAAGAATGCACTGCCCCAAGATGCCGCTGTTCCCGCACTGGCGCTGGAAGCCGTGCCCGCCATCGTCAGCTATGACGTTTCCGTAACGGATGACCCGCTGATGAGCCAGACGCCGCTGACCCGCCTGACGGAAAACACCAGCGTAACGGCGCTTGCGAGCATGGGCGACTGGACGTA
>ULXZ01074590.1_pt1 | contig 20276 bp, 21 predicted proteins | sample 1961701 | NCBI WGS metagenome assembly ULXZ01 (sample SAMEA4835850, study PRJEB28245) | human gut metagenome | biome: gut microbiome; material: fecal sample | place: Denmark | collected 2008 | reverse complement strand
AGCTAGTCCAGTTGTAATTCCTCCCCCTGTATCGGTACCCACAACCGCTTCTACCAACAACTATTCACATACAACGCAAGCCGCTGCTGCGTCAGCAACAGCAGTTATACAGCCGCAAACGTTTTGGCAGCGGCCAGAAGTGTTTTGGGCCATCACACTTGTGTTTTCTGCGCTCGTTTCGGTAATTGCCCTTCACTTCTTAGGGTATTCTGTTTTTGATGGAAGTGGATTAGGAAATAACGTAATGGAAGGGATAGCTGACTTCTTGGATGTCATCGCTCCGTATTTGCTCTTTGCTGGAGGTATCGCTGGCACAGTCTTCTATAATGTAAAGTACGCAAGCAAAAACAAAAATTGTTATACTGGCGGGAACTATGTGCTGTCCCTCATTATGTGCCCCGTTGGTATCGCAGCGATGTTTGTTGCAATTCTATTGATTGCATTGGCAATCTACATTTTCATTGTTATTTTGATCTTTGGAATCGTCATTGGTATGTTTTCTGGTGGGTAAGATGAATGAAATGCTGAACTGTCTTCTTAAGTCTAAAATCATCGCGGCAGTTTGCTTGGTGGTTATTCTCACAATTGTCCTGTGTGCATATTTCTTTCAGCAAAGTCTAGAAACATACTTGACATGGGGACTTTTGGGGCTGTTTGTTGGTTGCTTCCTTTCTAACGCTACAATTCTGCTTCCAGCACCAAGCCTTTTGCTGGTTTGTCAGTTTTCTCTGATTTACAATCCGGTTGTGGTTGCATTGGTTGGAAGCATAGGCACGACGCTTGGTGAACTGGTTGGTTACATTGCCGGCGCAAGTGGACAAGAGTTGTTACAGCAAAAAAAAAATAGTAAGCTTCTCAATGCCTTTAGAAAGCATCCTTATTTAATTGTCTTTATATTTTCCTGTATACCATGGCCTGTATTCGACATCGTCGGGATTATTTCTGGAGCAACACATATAAAGATTAGCAGGTTCCTGTTTTCTTGCTGGCTAGGAAAGTTGTTGAAAATGTTGGTGATCGGTATGGTTACAGCATACCTCGTTACTCTATACCCTAATTTTTTCAATGGAATTTCGTGGGAAGCGGTAAGAGAGCTGTTTTGACTAGATAACAACTGAGGGGGGCGTAGCGTTGATCTATTTTTCAGAATCTGGAATTCAAGAACTACAAACGCTTGTGAATCAAGTTATGCCCTTCCTATGCTCAGATGATGCTGAAATCTTGTGGATAATCTGTTCAGAAATATCTCTTTCTCATAGTGTCAGTTCTTCAGAGTATCAGAGAATAATTGGCATTGTTGATCACTATCCCCTACGTGCAGATCTTACGGGTGAAAAAGACAGTTGTGCTGCAAACGATAACCTGCAACACAACTACGAACATTGCTCTGAGCTCTCGTGCGAGGAAGAGTCGTTTCTAATGTTTAGGTATTTTCTTCTCTCATATTCGGGCATTGAATGTCTTAATAAACCTGAAATGGATTCGGGTATAGAACACCATCACATGCTTGAACCACAAATCGGAGGGTAATTATGGATAAGGAAAGAATCAAAAATATTCTAAAGTTAGAATGCGGGTATAGCGATTATGAAGCAATGGCAACAGCTACTGACCTTTGTAATATACATCCACAACTTCAATCTGCGCTATCTGCTTGGGTTGACTCTCGCGTGGAAACAAATGTTTCGGTAAGTGGCTTTAGCACCGCTTCACTCATGAAGAGAAAGGGATTTTCGTATCCCGCTGCTTTGATTGCTTTAGACTGGATTATCGAAGATCCTAAAACCGCAATTGCGGATTTGAGCAGCAATATTAAAAGACAGTGAGGTAACATTATGGAAAACTATTTTGCTGCCCTACAGTCTTTAAACGATGAGAAATGGCAGAGATTTTCCGTTCCTGAGAAACTGAGCCTTCTTCAGGAGATTGAAAACGAGACCGCAGTTCGAGAAGGCCGAAGCCCATGCGTGGTTACTGGCGAATTCATTTCTTCCGACGATACTGGAGTAACACTGGGATACTATAATCGAGGAACTCGGAAGATTACAATTAACACCGAACAGCTAGAACCCCAATCGCAGTATGGAAATGATTATCGTGTCCACCTCGATACTATTTTGCACGAGGGGCGTCATGCGTACCAGCATCAAGCAGTCTTGAGCGAGATAGAGCATGAACCGCCTGAAGAAGTGTCAGAGTGGCGTGATAATATGGCTCCTGGTCACTATATTACTTACGAAAGAAACCCTCGCGGCTATTATGCACAGCCCATCGAACGAGACGCACGTGCATTTGCTGCAGAACGTATTCCCGAGATCGAGAAAGAACGAGATCTGATCCTTGAGAAAATGCGTGCCCAGCAGAAAGAACGGCCTAAAATTCTTGTGCGAAATGAAGGTGAATTGAGGGAGATTGGATTAAGGAATATTGAGGACATACTTGAAGTTCGCCGTGATGACTTGCGAGACAAGGGGATGCTGGACGGGCCCGAAATGGAAGCCATAATTAACCGAGAGCGTATTGACCTGCAAAGCAAGTTTGAACATGATGCTTTTGGCATCGACAAGAATAAACAGAACGACAGGACACGTCTAGAAGAACAGTATTCGGAGTCCCTTCGAGGAGACACTCATTCTTCACAAGCGATAGCCCGTGAAGAGATCGAAAATCAGATGAGCGGAAAAGAAAACGGTCAATCTAATGGGAAAACAGCAGAACGTGAGCAAGATTGTGGTATAACCTATTAGTTGAAAACTAAAGGCAGGAGGTTCCACTGTGTCTACGATTTATACTACTCCACTATACGGAGATTTGCTTGATAGTATTCAGCCGCCACGCATGTCCGGAACCTCAGTGCTTAGTATTCCAGGTAAATGCAGTGGACAGAGCTATAGTCTTCAGCTCTCTGAAGACCTGTTAAGTAAGCACTGTCTTCTCCTCGGAGGAACGGGATCCGGTAAAACAAATCTGATTTATCATATAATTTCTCAGCTCAAACCAAAGCTTGCTGAAAATGACGTGATGATAATCTTCGATACCAAAGGGGATTATCTCCGTAAGTTCCATACCGAAAAGGATGTAGTACTGAGTAATGATTTGGCTCATAGGGATTTTGCTGCATCATGGAATATTTACCGTGAGACTGTGGCAGATGGATGGGATGACTCAAATATTGTCCTAAACGCGAACGAAATTGCTTGGTCCCTCTTTCAGGAGGCAATAGAAAAAAATAGCAATCAACCGTTCTTTCCAAAGGCCGCAAGAGACTTGTTTGCAGCGGTCCTTATCCACTTTTTGCGTATAGGTGGCGACGACCGAGCTTTTAAGATCAAATACTACAACAACAAGGCCCTCAAACGGTATCTGGACATCGCAACACCAGATAAAATCAATGCGATTTTAAAGGCGGATGCAGATTTAGCCGCCGTAAAATACTATTTAGGCGAGAAAGACAACAATCAGGGCTTAGGAGTCTTTGCAGAGTTGCAGCAGACAATTCGCAACATATTCATAGGCTCGTTTGCGGGTAACGGGAATTTTTCGATCCGAGATTTTGTGCGAAAAAAAGGCGGAAAAACTCTTTTTATCGAATATGATTTGACATCTGGTAGTGTTCTTACTCCGATTTATCGTCTGCTAATTGATTTGGCATTGAAAGAGGCTCTCGGACGGAGTCGTAGCCATGGCAATGTGTACATTATCTGTGATGAATTTAAACTTTTGCCTTATTTGCAGCATATTGAAGATGCGGTAAACTTTGGACGTAGCTTGGGCGTTAAAGTCGTTGCGGGTTTGCAGAGCATTTCTCAGTTGTATGAATTGTATGGGGAGAGTCGTGGTAGGAGTATTGCATCCGGCTTTTCAACATTCGTAACATTCCGTCTGAATGATGTTGTAAGCAGGGATTATGTTCGAGATCTATATGGAAAGAACCTAATTCTCGAGCAATACACCCAGTCAGATAACAGTCTTGTTGAAAACCAGAGACAAGGCTATACCGTTGAAGATTGGAATATTCAGAACTTGAAATTAGGCGAGGCCATAATTGGATTGCCATTTCAAAAGCCGTTTCGTTTTCAGGTGGATTTGTTTAAGTAGGTGACAAAATGCAGAAAAACGAATCAATTCTTATAACAGCAATCAGAAAAATGGCTGAAACGAAACGAATCAAAAAACAGCTTCTAGCTATCAACCAAAGTAATGAAGCACGTCGAGGGGTGACAGAATACCTGCCAAGTAAAATAGAAGGTTTTTTTGATATAAACGAACCACTTGGCAATGTTATTGTTTCTGGAGGAGATAATTCCATTCGATGCTGTGCAGTAAGCGCTGCTACGGCTTGTGTTTTTGCAAAGGGGTATCCGGTCATTGTTCTTCATTGTGGAAATGGTGAACTCGAATGTGAACTCCAAAATATGTTCGCACCATCGCTAATGTGCGTATTCATAAATAGGAGTAATCCGGTGTATGATCCGCTTACGTCCTTATCTAATTCTGAAATCAGTCAGCTGTTGGTGCAAGCAGGAAGCGGTATTGCAGCCATTCCTCCCGGTGGGAGGTATTACATTGAAGCACTTGCCGAGTTTTTGCGTTGTAAAGGAATTGATCCATACTGTAAGATGTTTTTCACTTGTCCACATCAACAGCTGGCACAGGCCATAGATTCGGCCGTTGCTGCCGGTCAGCTTACGGTTCAATTGGGACAGCAAATCAAATCCCTTATCATGCAAGGTCAGCAGTATCGAAGTACAATTGAAACTTTCTTTGCACGGCTTGAGCAACAGTCTTCACACATCATGTGTGGAAAGAGTCAACTGAATAGAAGGCTTAGCCTTTATGAATGTGCAAAGAAGCGATTAGTGACAGTTGTTGATTTGTCTACCGATACTAACGACATATTGATTAATCTTGTCTCAAATGAAATTGAAAGGCTTTTGGCTGCCGGATTACCTCTATGCTTAGCAATAGATGATATTTCGCTAAGTGCGAATGAAAATATGTCTCGCCTACTGAGGTCTGTGAATTCAAATTTCTGGAAGGTCGTATCGTCCAAAGATTTTTATACAATGACCGGTAGTAACGATGCATTGTTTTCTGACATTACTAACTCTGCTCAAAAGGTGATAATTTCTTCGCATTCTGGTTTGTGTTGTACCAAATGGTCAAGTGTGCTGGGAGAATATGACAAGGAAGAAATCTCTGAATCGTTTTCTTCCTCGAGCAGGTATCATACATTTTTTTCCGTATTCCCTGGTCAAGACAATTCGCGGAACTTAACTGTGTCTCAAAAACGGGAGCAGATTGTAAAACCAGAAGATTTAGCTCGAATGGCAAGTAATGAAGTTTATGTCATAAACAGGAATGCCAATGAAATTGCTCATACGGTCATTACCTCGTGATAAGAATAATATGAAGAATCACAGTTTATGGTACGGATATAAATACTACCGATCTGCTCTTACCGACGCGGAGAAAAAAATATATGATGCAATCTATGATGGTCTAAAAGCGTGCTCGGCAGAAATTTCTGTTCCTCCTATATCTCCTGATAAGTGCTCAAAGCTGTTGGATGGTGTATCGTACGATACTCCCATGTTTTATCATGTTGAGGGATACTCTCTTGTTTCTACTTTGTTTGGATGCAAAATACTGCCTCGCTACAGAATGACAGTGGTACAATATCAAATGTACTTTGCGCAATTGCAAGTTGCTCTGGATGGTATTTTACATCTTTGCAGAAATGGTTCTACCCTTGATGCAATCAGAATGCTCCATGATTATATACTCGACACGATAACATACGAAGAATTTGGCCCCAACGCCCATTCTATCATTGGGCCTATGATCTCTCACAAAGGTGTATGTGAAGCAATCTCGAAATTTGTAAAAATGATCTGTGATCAACTAAACATAGCGAGTGCTGTAGTGATTGGCTCCGCATCAGAAGGGCCGGGAATGCCAGAAGAGCACCATGCGTGGAACGCAATTCAAATTGCAAATGAATGGTACTTATTCGATTTTACATTTGATTTGACGTTGAACGAGAGTAATCCGTGTCAGAGTATTAGGAGATATGATTACTTTGGGCTTTCTTCTTATGAGATGTCGATAGATCACCATGCTACCGTTGCAATGTTCCCACCAAGTTCAGTTAAACGGGACTACTTCACCTTATGTCGTGCAATAGTTCACAATCAAAATGAGCTTCAAGAGTTAATTCGTGCAAAGATTAGTTTATCAAACCGAGATTTGGCGTTTCGTGTTTCAAATTCATGGTTTGATTTTGTTCCCGAAAACGCGCTTAAACGAGCTCTTTCTGTCAAGATGGCATTGACCACAGGAATGAGTATCGGATACACATTTACTTACAACGAACAACAAAGAGTATGCTACGTTCGATTTTCGTAAACAGGTGAGGGTTTCTATGGTATTCGGCACAGACCGGTTTTTTTACCACCTCAAAAATGGAATAATCTCTGATGGCAGTGACGCGTTTTATTCTGAAGTATTGAAGACAATAGAACGTGACGCCTATCCTCGTATTATGAGCCGTCTGAACTATCCGGATGTGGAAGATGTAATGCAGCAGGTATTACTTTCAGTATGGACCTCTCTTGCAAAGTACGTAATGACGTCTGAAAACCTAATGCCGCAACAGCGCAATGCGTGGCTGATTCGAATCATTGACAATAAAATTGCTGACTATTACCGAAAGCGGTATGCAACTATAGAAATTAGTTGTGACGATACGGAAAGAGTCTTCGATGAATTAATCGAGAATGATCCACAAGAAGCATTTGTTCTGGAAGAAGATTACCGCCTTCGTCAAAGGCAAGTAGATAACCTTATGTATTTTGTCTGCTCAATAAATATGATTCCAGAAAAGATAATCGCCTTTTTCTACAGCAAGGTGATTTATTTCATTCAATCTAATGGCGACCTCAAAGGATCTGCAAAATACGCATACAAGATGCTCAACGGCAGGACATTCGCAGAAATTCAATCATCGTTTCAATTCGATCTAGAAGCAGCTTTGGGGCGCAAAATACCCTCATACGTATTAGACGGCCTATATGAGAAGCTAAATGCTTGTGATTTAGACACTATTTTAAAGATCGAGCTATCTACTATCAATGATTCAACGAACTACATTATCAAAAGAATCCGCAGCATTGATAAGTCGTCTGTTTTAGAGGTGAAATAATGCGAGACCATATTTCTTTCGAAGAGTTTGAGACATTTATTTATGCCGAAAAACTTACGCCTGAAATAATGATGCTTGGCAGACGCATAAATGCTCACGTCTTGTCTTGTAGTGAATGTGCTTCTATGTACACATCTATGATAGACCTACGTGATGCGTCTCGAACCGCTATGCGTGATCAAAGCCTGGAAGCTTCTCAAATTTCTGCACAGTCCCAACGAGATCTTATTGAACAGCAAATGTCCGAAGACAGTCGCTCAGATGATAATTGTTCAGCAAGATCAACCGAGCAGTTTGCGAAAAAGAATAGAGACATCTCCTATTAGTGGAGATGTCTCTAAATCGATGAGTATTCGAACAACGAGTAGAGAGGTAATGTTAATGAATTCCGAGCAAATGTTTCAAGCAGCTTTTCTTGCCACTGACAATTCTGACGCAGACTATTTTAAGGGGCTTTGCTATACATATGGCTATAATGTAGAGAAAGATATCTCGAAAGCAAAAGAGCAATACGCTGAAGGGGTAGCCAGAGGAAACGCAAAATGCAAGTATGGCCTTGCTGTGCTCTTACTTAAGGCCAAAAATCTTGAAGAAACGGATTTATCTCACGCTTTATTTAGCGAAGCATTTGAGGAATTATACAAACAGGCCACTTCGGACGATCCGATTAGCCAGAGAATGGTTAGCTGCTATTACTTGTTTGGAGACAGAGGTGTAGATCGAGACACCGAAGAGGCTTGCAAGTGGCTGTTAAAGGCGGCTCAAAATGGAGATGCCGAGGCACAGATGAACCTAGCGCATTGTTATGAGACCGGAACAGTTTTTCCTCAAGACATTGATTTATCAGTTGAGTGGTATATAAAAGCGGCTGAACAGGGCAATGAAAAGGCGCTTAAGCAGCTAGACAAATTGAGGAGGAGTGAAAATGAATAGGTTTTCGTTTGACGATCATCCAAATTACAGGGTGAAACAGCCGAACTTACTATATATTGATCGATATGGCAATATCTATCCTGATTGTAAAACATATAAGACCCCGGTCCTTTGCCACATCACTGATAAAAACGCCGTCGATTTGGTCCGGGATAAGACCTTTGGGCCTGGAGCAGATGGCACATACAATATGATTACCGTAGAAGTGAGCAGTGCATGTCAGGCCAAATGCCTGTACTGTTTTCAGCGTGATGCTCATCGTAATGACAAGTACGCATATTACGACTATCTTCTTCCGTTTCTCGATGCCCTTGATGCGTATTGGGTGTTCTTTTCCGGAGGAGAGATTCTTATTCAGAAAGATGCAATGGAATTTATGCGGAGTTTTCGCAAAGCAAACCCAGCTGCGTGGATTCATCTGAAAACAAATGGCAACGCAGATGAAAGCGCGGTAACATTTGTATCGGAAGTCTGCAATTCGGTGATGGTGTCGTTCAACGGTTTTTCACCAATAACATATGAAACGATAATGGACTTAAAAATTAACAAAACAAAGACGTTTTGTGAAGCTGTAAAAAAACAAGGAAGAGCAAATTTGGGATTGAAACTTTTGAATTCGCCGATTACTATTTCTGAGACTCCGGAGTTTCTGGAGTGGGCGTTTTCTCTGAAGCCCAAATGCATTGCGCTTCAAACCGCGTTCAATTATGAAGTTGAACCCTCCGGAAAGAGCAGTAGGCTTAGCAGTACTTTGCCGCCTCGAGGCTTCTCTCTGTATTGGGACGATGTGTATGAAGCTATATCAGCCAGATGTGATAATGTCTTAAATAAGTATCGTGCTGAAATTAACGGTGGTTGCAATTATTTAACCGCTGATAGGGACTTTCTTCAGCTTTTGAACTTGTCCCCATCGAACATGTCGTTATTTAGAACCGATGGGGTCTACATTATCGAGTAAGGATGATCAAATGTGCTTGAGAAAATTGGATCGCGGTTTTACGAAAAACTTTCATGCCCTAATGAGACATTTTTGGAATATATCAAAAAACTCAAACAAGAACGCAGAGTAATAACTATTGCCGAAATAGGGGTCGGTATAGGCACAACTGTACAGAATGCTATAAAACAATTAGACAGGCAAGATCGGTACTTTATATTCGATTATTATGACAAGGTCGAAGAACTGTGTGATGAATTGCGGCTTAAATATGCAGATGTTCCCGAAATCCTTTGTTATGGTAATAGCCGAGCTATTGCAGATAATTATGTTTGGTCTCTTTATAATTTGATTGAGGGACAGAATACAGGGGGCGCTGGAATTTTTGATTTAGTATTACTTGATGGCGCGCATGATTTCACAATTGATCTTGCTGCTTGTGCCTTGCTTATTAATATGATTAAAGTTGGCGGGATTTTGATTATTGATGATGTGCAGTTGACAGTCGATACCATTTTGAGTCACAATCCGAAAAAGGTGCATGATTATAGAAAACAATATTCGCATTTGCAAACAAGCGCCCTTCAAATGCAAATGATATGTCAAGGTTTTTTGGACCTACAACCAGGGCTCAATCGAATTTGGACGGACAATGCTTCTGTTGCAATTTTTCAAAAAACGGGCTAAAAGGGGTGAGAATTATTTCTTATTCATTTTTTTGTGGCGATCATTTTGGATGTTTGTCGCAATGCCTATATCTTACCTCTTTGCATCAGGAAGTTGTTTTTCTTATATCGCCTTCAGATGACGCGCAGATAGAATGCTTAAAGCGAATGGAACGACTCGGATTATTTCGATTGATATTCTACGATTACAAACATTTAGCTGATGAATGTGACCCCTCTGCGCTTCCAGCCAAAATTTGCAGTTACTTTACAGATCTATTGGCGATGAGCGGATACACCGCTGAAGCTGCAGATGAAGTTTTTATATCCAATAGTGGCCCCTACTGTTTGTTTGAGTTATATTTAGCTTTATCGCAGATTCCCTATACTTTGGTTGAGTTTTCAAAAAACGAATTTACGAGCCGAAAACTATTGGCTGCAATCACTCAATATGAAGAGATCTCGCAATCATATCAGGATCTTGTATATTCGCTTGGTACCGTAGTTGGTTCCGGCTCTGCATGTGTTAAGCATATTTATTGTTCTGGGTCTGATATTGATCTGACGCTTCCGGGGATTATTGATGTCTTTGATCCAATAGAGTTATCGAGTTTGCCAGAGGAGACGAAGCAAAGAATTCTATCCGCATATTCTGGATTTGACCCTAAACAAATTGGCCATATTTCTTCTTTGCTCATTCCAAATTCGGAGAGTTTAACAAAGCGGGCGCTGTCGTTCTGCGGCAATTATTATTGCGATCCGATTGCCCCATATACCTTGCTTGTAGATTTGTTACAAATTCCTGCGGAAAGAGTTATGGTTAAGCCACATCCTCACGGTTCGTTTTCTTTTGATAAGCGTTTTGAGAATACAATTATTTTAGATAAAACCTTTCCAATTGAATTTTTGCAACTCCTTCCTGAGTGCAGAATTGAGCAGATGCTCTCCGTTGAAACTAGCGCAGTTGATAAGGTAAATAATCTTGTCAAGCACAGTATTGTGGCATCGCGATTCTTTGTGATTAGGCTGGATGAAATGATTTCGTTATATACTGCAGCGCAATTGCCCTTAATGCTTCCTCATAAAAAGTATGTTTTCTTTTCTAATGCTGCGATGGAAATTAAAGAATTAATTCGTACTTTTGCCGAAAGTGTTGGCGTGCCTCGGGATAGACAACTCATAGTTACAAATCAGCTTGGAAATATTGATCCACACGGTGTAACAATAGTACGTTCAGAAGAAGACGCAGTACAGTTCGGTTCGAAAATACATCGCCTCTCTGTAGTCCGTAAAAACACTTTCTTGCACCCTGTTTTTTCAAATGGCGTAGACATGTTATACCTTGTAGGGAGAATCAATTTCGATGAATGTTGCATGTTGAATCGCTCATTTTTTCTTCCGTGCAGTGGGTTAGAGGTTTATATCGAGTATTCAGGGGAGGTTTAATATGGTCAAAGCTCTTATTGCGGTACGATCAGGCTCTGAGCGAGTGAAAAACAAAAATATCCGCCCCTTTGCGGGAAGCTCACTTCTTGAAATCAAGATAAAACAGTTGTCCAGAGTTGCATGCATCGATGGTATTGTTGTTAACTCCAACGATCCCGAAATGCTTGCAGTTGCTCGTGCACTCAACTGTGAAACTGTGCTCAGGGAGCAGATTTATGCGGATGCAAAAACATCTATGAGTGATGTTTATGTTAATATGGCTGAGAATTTCAATGCGGACATAGTAGCATATTGCAATGTTACTAATCCCCTGATTGAAGACTCGACGATTGAAGAAGCAATTTCTCTTTATTGCGATCAGAAGATTGCGCACACATCGATAAATACGGCACATCTTATCAAAGAGTTTATGTATCTAAACGGAAAAGCACTTAATTATGATCCGAGTTACCAACCACGAAGCCAGGACTTACCGAACATCTTTGCTTTGAATTTTGCGGTAAATGTTCTTTCAAGATTGGATATGATTAAGTTTAAGAATATTATCACACCGAACCACTTGTTGCTGCCGGTTACTGAAGCTGAATCGGTAGACATTGATTCCGAACTTGACTTTTCTGTTGCCGAATTTCTATATGAAAGAAAGATAGAGGGACACCTATGTTGATAATCGATGCTGTCAAGCAGGAAAAGGCAACTATGTCTCGAGACGAATTTGCCAAGCTTTATTTAGAGAGTCCGTGGAAAAAAGTTTTGTATATACATACCCCATATTGTCCAAGTAAGTGTAAATACTGTATTTGCAAGTCTGTTGCATGCAGCGATCAGCATAAAGTTGACGAGTATGCGAATCAGATCCTTATTCCCCAAATTATAGCTGAGGCCTCCGTGCTTGAAAACGTTGCTTTTTCCGAAGTCTATTTTGGCGGAGGAACACCAACATATATGAGCCCTGCTGTTCTTAAGGCTGTGTTTGACAGTATTCCTAACTTCAAGAGTATTCCTAATAAGTGTATTGAAGGCTCGCCGAACACTATTCAACAGGAGCACATATATCTCTTTAAGAGCTATGATTTTAATTTTGTATCAGTTGGTGTCCAGTCACTGCAAAAAGATGTCTGCTCTTGGCAGAAGCGGACATACACAAGTAAACTGCAACTTGCCCATTTGTCCGATGTATTAAGGAAAAATGGAATCTATTTCAACTATGACCTTATAAGCTATTTAGGCCACGGAGATTTTCGTGATATTCCTGGATTCGAGGAGGATCTTCGCTTCCTGATGTCAGAGTGCCGGCCGTCCTCCATTAATATACATCAACATCATCAAACAACGTATACAACTGAGAAAATGATCAAACTCTACGAAGTTATGCGAAATGCGCTAACTGAGTTCTCCGAATATGAGTGTATCAATTCTCGACTACTCGATGCAGACGCATATAACGATATTGTGTATCAAGCTCAGTATCGATTCATTAGGGAGAAGAGGAACTACACGCATTATATGTGGAATAAGTACCCGGAAATCCCGGTATTAGGATGGGACATTTTTGCTGTTGGGTATACGGACTCCATTTCTCCAAAATCAAATGCTGGAAACATCTCATACAAACCTGGGAACGCAACGTTCAAGAGAGTAACGTTTAATGAGGCCCTTTACGAAGATTACCGATTAATTCGTGATGAGAAAGGATTGGAATGATATGCTCATCCGACAGGCGGTTTTGCAAGATGTTGACGGAATCCTTAAATTGACAAATTTAGTTGCCGATAAACATGGACAGTTTAGAGCAGATATTCTTTTTGAGCATCCATATCATATTACCAAAGAAAAGCTTGAACGCAATATACTAGCAAATAACCATTTTGTGCTTGTAGCAGATGATAACGAGGCAATTGTTGGAGTCGTTCTCTGTACAATTCGGAGTATCCTAAATGATGTTAAATTTAAAGACACAAATATTTTGAGTATAGAAGATACTTGTGTCGATTCAAACTTTAGAGCGATGAATGTTGGCAGTATGTTGATTAATGCTGCAAAACGAGTTGCACTAGAGCACGATTGTTCAAGGCTGGAGACTAATGTTTGGTCATTCAACGATGAGTCCATATTGTTTTTTCAGGCGAATGGGTTTTCTGCACAAAGAATCATTATGGAGTGTTTTTTAGATGAACAGTGAACTGGATAAAGTACGACAGTATTACGATGGGGATGACGAAGAAAACCGATTCTGTGATCCTCGAAAAAAGATTGAATATATCAACACTTGTAAAATTATTGCTCCGTATATAAAGCTAGGGTGCGAGTTGCTAGATTGTGCTGCTGGGACGGGCGCATATGAAGAGTACCTTTTGACGCTAGGTTGCAAAAGAATTGTTGCATCAGACTTGTCACCAAGAAATGTCGGAATACTATCGCAAAGATACTCAAATTATCCAAAAGTAGAAATTTTCGTTGATAATGCACTTGACCTAAGCCGCCATTCAAATGGCTCATTTGATGTGGTTTTGTGTCTTGGCCCGATGTATCATTTGCGACCAGAGCTTAGCGAAAAGTGTTTGCTAGAGTGTATGCGTGTTCTGAAAGATTGTGGAAAACTAATTGTGGCATATATGCCCCGGCACTTCGTTTTTTGGAATCTCTTGAACAACCCGGTGTACAATGTCCCGTTTGATGAAGTGATTTTTTTAGCAAGGAATGGGTACTTGCCTTCTTTCAGAAAAGGCTTTTGGGGCTGCACATATTTTTCGAGTCCTGAGGAGATGGAAAACCTTGCAAACAGAGCCAAATTGCGTGTGGTTGAACACAGAGCTGTAGATCTTGAACTGGGTAATTTTTACGATAAAACTGGGGATTGTTCTCAAGACGAACTAGAGATTCTCTGCGACTACTTATACGAGAAATCAACAGACAAATTTATTTTGGGCTCATCGAAGCACAATATTATAATTTTGGAAAAATAACCAACTAAAATTGGATTGCTTTCTTTAAGGCAGTATGCAGCCAGGGAAAGGAGGGAGAATTGTGAAGAAGAATTACATTTTTGCTAATGCTGTTTCTAAGCTGTCCGGCAAAAAGGTCATCCGCTTTAAGTGGTGCACCTAATCTTATGATAGTCTCTTTTGCTGATTAAGCACATCATGCTGCATACTGTCTTAAAGAGGGCAATCCGAATATAAAGTGGAAGTGGGAGTAAAATGGAAAGATATGTTGTTCGACATGAATTCTTTGGCGGTCTTGTTTATGATCGACATGAAGATACTAATATTTTGATTGATGAGGACTTCTATCAAGCACTTGCCTTCCTGAAAACGGTTCCTCAAAATAACATCATGGATATTGTTGGTAGAGATGACTTCGCATTTTTTGAGAGTGAAGGTTTTTTGGCTGCGGGAATACCCAATTATCGTCTCATTGATAGTGGACATCTTGAGGAAACCCTTTCTGCACCGGGGCGTGTTCATTTCTATTACACATCATCCTGCAACTTAAATTGCGCACATTGTTTTACCAAGAACGCAGCTGTTGCAACTGAGATGAGTTTCGATGAGAAAGTAAATATGTTGGATCAGATGTTTGAGCTTGGTGTAAATGAAATTCTAATTGGTGGTGGTGAACCGTTTACAAAGAGCGACTTTCCAGACTTTGTCGAGGCTTGTTTGTCAAGGGATATTATTACAAAGGTTTTTACGAACGGTTTACTGCTCAGTGACAAAAAACTTGTTGAACGGATGGCGAATTGGAACCTTAAATATATGTCCATCAGTATCGATGGAGCTGATGAAGAGGAGTATGAAAAGGTTCGAGGAATAAAAGGCCTATCCACTATCAAAAGGAATCTTGAGGAGTTAAAATCTTGCTGTAATTTTACGATAGCAGCAAGTATTACTATCAATCCTTATAATTATCAAAACGCAGAAAAACTTCTTGGTCTGATTGCAGATTTTGGATTCGACCGGCTTAAAGTAAGACCTGTAAAGCCAGCAGGAAATGTTATGCTTAATCGTGATGTTTTTCTTACGGCGGCTCAGTATGTTCATTTTATAAGAGACGCACAGACAATCTGGAACGATAAGTACCGCAACATATTTACCCTTGACTTTTCTTGGGGCGACACGCGGCTGGTTTATGATTCACAAGATAATGCGATTGTTCCGTTAGACATTACTTATCCATATGAAGGGTATGGTTGCTTTGCTGGGAAGGTAAATATTGTCTTTGATTCAGCAGGAAATGCGCTCACCTGTGGTTTTTTGCCAGACCAATTAACGAGAACGGCAGAAGATAACTTGAAGCATAAAACAATTAAAGAAATCTGGGAATCCGGAGCCAAATTTCAAGAGCTCCGCAATTTGCCTGGTAACCCTGCTTGTCAAAACTGTAATTATTACGGAATTTGCCGTGGAGGGTGCATGGCACGAAATCTTTTCTTTGAAAAGGATATCAACCTCCCTGATCCATGGTGTATTCGAAAGTATTTTCCGATTCGCCTATAGGAAACTGAGGTGAGAATTGTGACAGCATACGAATTAAATATGTTGAGCATCGTTAGAAAACTCAAAGCTGAGGGATTAGTTGCAATAAAGTGCGAGTTAGAAGCTGAAGGAATGCTTAGGAATGAACTTACTCGTATGGCCGAACTTGCATGGAAATCCAACCTTGAGTTGTATGTAAAGATTGGCGGATGTGAGGCTGTGTCGGATTTGTTCCTTTGCCGCGAATATAACGTAGATGGCGTTGTGGCCCCAATGATTGAATCAGACTTTGCGGTAGAGAAGTTCAAAACAGCGGTTGAAACAGTGTATCCGATTTGTTCAGAGCGCCCCTCTTGTTTTATTAACATCGAAACCGAAGTTGGATTGAGCAATGCCGAGAAAATGTTGTCTGTTGGGAGAGAGTTTTTGAATGGTGTCACAATAGGCCGCGGAGATCTTTCGAGATCTATGAATGTTAAGTTAAGCGATATCAATGGTGAAATACTGCTTACCGCAGTAAAGAAAGTTGCAAAATCGATAGTTGAATGCGGGTTAAAGTGCACTCTGGGTGGACAAATTAGACCTAATTCTGTAGACTTTATATCAGGGCTGACACCCTATCTTAGTTACTTTGAAACTCGGAACTTAGTCTTTGATGTTAGTAGATGTCTGTCCCTAAGAAAAGCGATTGAACAAGCTGTAGAATTCGAGTTGTTATGCCTAAGAAATAGAAATTACCATTGGTCCACATTTATTGATAGAAATCAGCGGAGAATAGATCATTTAATGTTTGCCGAGTAGCTAAATAGTATGTACACTACAGATGGTACTCCATGCCATCGTTTTGTGAAGTACACTGGGCAGCTACAGTTGCCTCTTCCGGCATCAAGATGTATCACCATCGGTTACACAGTCCATATTGATGGTTCCATAGTGGACTTACACTACCAAGTTATTGCCCATACCGGGTGCACCCCCAAAAAGACGTGCCAAACTTCATCTTACAAGCCTGGCACGTCTTTTTTGTGGGTCAATTCTTCGATTTAAGTATTCTTGGGCATCATATGAAATGAAGTATCATCTTCCGCAGCATTTCTTATATTTTTTACCGCTGCCACAGGGACATAGTTCATTGCGACCAATTTTTTTGCTGTGCCGTACGCTATCAACCATTCTGGGCATAAGGTTTACCATTTCATCGGGAGTCTGCCCATTATTTGACCATAAGCGTGTCGAATTGGACATCTGAACGAGTAACTGAGTGAGCGGTTCCAATTGAGAATCTGTGATAGAGATACCGAATTCATCCAGCACATCAATAGCAGCTTGTATCCCTGCTTCCACGACAAAGGCAAAGTGGATTTCGCTGAGGACCTCAAGTGTCGTTGCTTCATTAACATAAAGATGATTGATCAGGTAATGCTTTACTTCTTCTACCTGATGTGTATGCTCAAAAAAGTACCAGTTTGCATATTTGAGGAAATCTGTTTTGTCTGGTAGAAAGCGCGGTTTATCACCAATCTGGTGCAGAAGATCCTGGACATCTGAAAAGTTGTTTTCGCCAAATTCGATACTGACAATGTAGTCTTCCCAAAAACAATACGGGGCGCCGACTTCAATATATCGGGGGAGTACAGCACAGACTTCGCTAATGCTTGTTTGTTGCTCGTTTTGCAGATTAAAGATTCCAACAAGATCGGTCTTAGCAATCACGCCATAAAGATTGACCGCAGCCAAAGCATAAGTATGGAGAGCGGTATAGTATTGTCTGCGATAAAGAAAGCCTCCTGATATCAGTTCGGAAAATAGTGCTTTGATTTCGCTTGTCATATAGACGATTTGCTCATATGAGTTTGGTCCCTGAACAAGGTAGCAAAGTTCCTTCAGCAACATGAAATTGTCAGGCAGGCGCCCACTCAGTAACACGGATTCTTTTTTATACGCTGCCTGGAATAACGTCCAGGTTTCATCATCGATGACATACAGCAATTCCTCAAGACGCTCCCGTACCAGCAAAGCTGAAAACACGGAAGAAACCAAGGCATCTTTGCGCATCGCACTGGAGCCTTTCACATAGAACCCTCTTGCCATTTTTCGTAATTCAACTGCAGTTTTCTTGGAGAGGATCTTGGACAATGAAAGTTTCTCATATGTTGACGATGCCATTTCTGCTCCCTCCGCTCATGTGCCCCGATACAATATTACTCACATTTTAACAAAACTGCTGTCATTGCGTCAGATAAGGTACAATAATTTTCGCAAATTGAAAAGAGGATAAAAGAAGACATGGTTTGCAGCCCTCTGGTAGAATGAAGTCGCGACACACCAATCTGAAAGGAGACAGCAAACCATGTCCGAGAAAATTGTACAACTAAACGAGGCCGTAATCAAGAGCGAACTCAAGGAGCTGGTACGAGGTAGCGTAGAGGAAACTCTCAACGAACTGTTGGAGGCCGAGGCGGAGAAACTGACCCAGGCAGCCCGGTACGAGCGCAATGAGCAGCGGCAGGGTTATCGCAGCGGCCACTACAGCCGCAACCTCACCACCACTTCCGGGGACGTTACCCTCAAGGTACCCAAGCTCAAAGGGATCTCCTTTGAGACCGCCATCATTGAGCGGTATCGCCGCCGCGAAAGCAGCGTAGAAGAGGCTCTCATTGAGATGTACCTGGCAGGCGTATCCGTCCGGCGTGTGGAGGATATTACCGAGGCTCTGTGGGGCAGTAAGGTGTCACCATCTACCATCAGCGAGCTGAACAAGAAAGCGTATGTCCACATTGAGGATTGGCGCAACCGCCCCTTACGGGGTGGGCATTACCCGTATGTCTACGTGGACGGAATCTACCTGCGCCGCAACTGGGGCGGAGAGTTTGAAAATGTGGCCATTCTGGTGGCGATTGCGGTGAATGAGGACGGATACCGTGAGGTTCTTGGTGCCGCCGAAGGCATGAAAGAGGACAAAGCCAGCTGGGTCAGCTTCTTCCAGTGGCTGCGTGGCCGTGGTCTGGATGGAGTTAAACTGGTGGTTGGCGACAAGTGCCTTGGTATGCTGGAGGCTGTGGGAGAAGTATTCCCAGAGGCCAAGTACCAGCGGTGTACTGTACACTTTTACCGCAATATCTTCTCTGTAACGCCTCGCTCCAAGGTGAAACTGGTGGCAAAGATGCTGGGGGCGATCCACGCTCAGGAAAGCAAAAAAGCTGCCCGGGAGAAAGCCAAAGCCGTGGTAGAGCAACTGCGCTCTATGAAGCTGAAAGAGGCTGCCAAGAAGGTGGAGGACGGCATTGAGGAAACGCTGACTTACTGCGATTTTCCCAGCGAACACTGGACTCGCATCCGTACCAATAACGTCATTGAACGACTCAACCGGGAGATCCGCCGTCGTACCCGTGTGGTGGGCAGCTTCCCGGACGGAAACTCCGCCCTCATGCTGGTCTGTGCCCGGCTGCGCCATGTGGCCGGCACCCAGTGGGGTAACAAGAAATACATGAACATGAAGCACCTGGAGGCTGCCCTTGAGGACGCCTCCATTGCTGGCTGACTTCACTCATGCCAGGCCCTGCAAACCATTTTGCGAAAAATCCTTGACACTACCTTGCGTCAACGATCCGCTTTGATGTAATCGTGCAAGAACTTAGGACTTAACGAAATAAGTATTTGCCCAATCCCAATGCAGGATGGCTCTATAACGACCAAATAAAGAAAGAGGCAGCCGCTATTGAGTTTACTCGGTAGCGGCTACCCCTTTCTGCTCCTCGCGGAGATCTCTTTTATATTTGTAATAGGTATTCCGGGCCAGGCCAGTTAAGCGCATGATCTCGGCATCGCTGAGATTACCACCGAATTCCTTGGAGAGTTTTTTGATGACCTCTTTCGATTCAATGCTTTTCCTCGTGACGACGACACTGTTCTTCTGACGACCAATCTGTTTCCCATTCAGGCGTGCGGTTTCAATTCCTTCTCTGGTGCGCTGATGCAGATGAATACGCCGCCTGAAACGGTGCCCTTAGACCGCACGAATGGTGCAGCCAGACCGCTGAAATGGTGCATGGTCACCGCAGTCATGGTGCATTGACAGGATGGCCACTAAAATGGATTCAGCATCATCAGATGCAAATTCAATTTAGGAGGCCTTACCATGGTCAATCACAAAGAGATCCTCCGGCTCAAAAGCCTGGGGCTCACCCACCGGGAAATTACAGATGCCACCGGTTGTGGTCGCAACACGGTCACACGCACATTAGCCCGGGCGCGGGAACAGAAACTTAGTTGGCAGCAAGCTCAGTCCATGTTGCAGCAGGAAGTTTCCCAGCGGCTATTTCCAACCGAGCAAAAGGGGCCTGTCTACAAGATGCCGGACTATGAGTGGGTACACCGTGAGATGCAGAAGAGCGGCGTTACCCTGAGCCTGCTGTGGGTGGAATACTGCGAGCAGTGCCGTCAGAACGGCGAGCTGCCCTACAAATCCACCCAGTTCAACAAGTATTATGCGGACTATGTCCACAAGACCAAAGCCACCATGCACCTGGAACACAAGCCCGGTGAGACCATGCAGGTGGACTGGGCTGGCCAGACGGCAGCTCTGGTGGACACAGACACCGGGGAGAGGCTGG
>ULXZ01043899.1_pt1 | contig 20586 bp, 25 predicted proteins | sample 1961701 | NCBI WGS metagenome assembly ULXZ01 (sample SAMEA4835850, study PRJEB28245) | human gut metagenome | biome: gut microbiome; material: fecal sample | place: Denmark | collected 2008 | reverse complement strand
TTGCAATTATAGATAAAAAAGAACATAAAATTTCTAAAAGGATTTTACTTGTAGGTTTTATTGTAGAAGCAATACAGATAATTTATTTATATGTTAATAATAAATTTCATTTAATTGAGTATTTAATTTATTTAATTATATTTGTAATATTATTAATAATAGATACGATTATTATAAGAAAAAAAGGTGAGTCTTTATATGTGTTGCAAATTCTAATGCTTTGCATGTATATGGCAATATTTACAGATAAATATATTTTTGCAGTAACAGTTATATATACATTATTAGTTATTGGAGTATACATTTTAATTGGAAAAATTTCTACAATAAGAAAAAGAAGAGTAATTAAAAAGCAGAATGCTAAAGAACTTGCAAAATTACCAATAGGTTTTTATTTATGTATAGCAGACATACTAGTTTTAATATATAGTATAATTATATAAAAGTACTAAAAACATAGGGAGAGTGGAAGTATGAATATAGGAATAGATATAGGAGGAAGTCATATAGGAGTAGGACTAGTAGGTTCAAGTGGCAAAATAATAAATAAAAAAGAAGTAGATATTACAGAAAAAGACAAGAAAAACATAGAGAAAATGATTATAAATACAATTACAAATTTTATTAAAGTGATTTTAAAAGAACAAGACATAGAGACTAAAGAACTTGGATATATAGGAATTGCATCACCAGGAACTATAGAAAATAATTGTATATATAATGTTGTAAATTTAGGTGTAGAAAAACTAGATATAGCAAAAATTTTAAATAAAGAATTTGGCTTAGAAGTAAAAATAAAAAATGATGCTAAATGTGCAGGTATTGCAGAAAGTATGTATGGAAGCACGAAACCGGCACAGGATAATATATATTTATGTTTAGGAACAGGAATAGGTGGAGCAGCGTTCATAAATAATAAATTAGTAGAACCTAGATATAAATCTGGAATGGAATTTGGACATATGATAATACAAAAAGATGGTAGAGAATGTAAATGTGGAAGTAAAGGCTGTTTCGAAACATATTGCTCTATGAAAGTTTTAAAAAGAGAAATATCAGAAACATTAGAATTAAACGACAACGAGACAGGGGCAAACATTGTAAATGAAATAAGAAAACATATAGATGATTTAAGAATAAAGCCACTTATAGAAGAATATGTACAATATTTGGCAATAGGAATAGCAAATTTAATAAATATATTTGAACCAGAAATTATATGTATAGGTGGAAGTTTTGTTTATATTGGGGATTTAATTATTCCAAGGTTAAAAAAAGCAATTCAAGAAAAAGGTCTATTATTTAATTCAAGAAAAGAAATAAATATAGTTCTTGCTAGTTTAGGCAATGATGCCGGAATTATTGGAGCCGCAAGCTTATTATAGAAAAAAATTACTTAAATACTTGTACAAATTTTAAGATTGTGATATAAATTATGTATGGAATTTTATAAGAAAGGTGGAACATTTGTGGAAGGCGAAACAAGTACTGATAAAAAAACGATATTAATTGTGGATGATGAACAACCAATAATTGATATGCTAGTATATAATTTGGAAAAAGAAGGATATAATACCTTAGAGGCAACAGATGGGGAAAAAGCAGTAGATATAGCTTTAAATAATACACCTGACTTAATATTATTAGATATTATGATTCCTAAAATGGACGGATTATCTGTTTGCAAAAGAATTAGACATACGTTAAATGTTCCAATTATAATGCTTAGTGCAAAAGGCGAAGAAATAGATAAAATATTAGGATTGGAATTAGGAGCAGATGATTATATAACAAAACCTTTTAGTATAAGAGAGTTAATGGCAAGAATAAAAGCTAATTTAAGAAAAGGTAAAGGAAGTTACGAAGACGGAAAGCTAGAGGCAAATACAAATAAAATAATTGTAGGAGATTTACAATTAGATGTTGATAAATTCGAAACAAGAGTTAAAAATAAAGTTATAGATTTAACATTAAGAGAGTTTGAAGTATTAAAATATTTAGCAAATCAATTAGGTCAAGTTGTAACAAGAGAAACTCTACTAGAAAAAGTATGGGGATATGAATATTATGGTGATATCAGAACTGTAGATGTGACTGTAAGAAGAATAAGAGAAAAGATAGAAGAAGATACATCAAATCCAAAAATATTAATAACTAAAAGAGGAGTAGGTTATTATATAGCTACAGGTGATAAATAAATATAAATTAAGCCACTATCAAAATATTAGGTAAGTTATGATTAGGGCAAATCCAATAAATTGTGTTAAAAAGTCACAATGCAAATGAGTAAAAATCGTCGGTCGAAATACAGATATGTAGTCTATTTTAACTGGCGATTTTATTAGTATAAAAAAATCACTTAAAGGTAGTGTAACAAGGAGTAGTAAATGATAAAGAATATACAATTAAAAATAGTATTAATATTTTTTATATTAGGAATGTTTATAATTATAGGGTTAGGTTTATTTTTTACTAACTCATTAGAAGCAATAAATACAGCTTTAAACACAGCTCAAATTACAGATGTAATAATAGAAGAAATTAATAATATTAAAACAATATCTATGATTTCTTTAGTATTATTAGGGGCAATTAGCATTATTGTAGGAATTTTCCTTTCAAAAACTGTAGTAAAGCCAATAGATAAATTAATAAAGAATGCAGAAAAGCTAACATCAAAGGAAAAAAATGCTCATGTTAAAAATAAGAATGAGATAGACGATTTGGCAGATACTTTCGAGGAAATGACAACAAAATTGCAAACCAATTTATCAGAGATTTCTACACAAAAAAAGCAAATGGAAACAATTCTTTTACATATGAGTGATGGTATAATTGCTTTTAATATGGAAGGAAAGGTAATATTAATAAATCCAGCTGCAACAAGAGCATTATCTATAATGGAAGAAGATACAGATTTTGAAACAATTTTTAAAAATGTAAATATAGACATTAACATGGAAAAAATAATCTACCTAGAAGATTGGACATCATCAGAGCAGAAAGTAAAAGTAAAAGACAGATATTTAAATCTAGCGTTTGAAATATTAAAAGATGAAAAAGATAGACCAGCAGGAGTTATGGTTCTTATACAAGATATAACAGAACATGTAAAACTAGATAATATGAGAAAAGAATTTGTAGCAGATGTATCACACGAGTTAAAAACACCAATAACATCAATAATGGGCTATGCAGATACTTTGCTAGAAACAGACCATGATAAAGAAATAGAGACTAAATTTTTAGGTGTAATATCTTCAGAGGCGAAAAGAATGTCAAAATTAGTAACAGATTTATTATCTCTTTCTAGATTTGATAGTAACAAGACAAATATAGTAAAAGAAGAGTTTGATTTAGGAGAGCTTGCTAAGAAATGCCAAGAGAAACTTCAAATAGAAATAGATAAGAAACATCTACAAGTACATTGTTTAGTTACTGCAAATGTACCACCTGTATATGCAGAAAAGGATGGAATAGAGAGAGTAATAATAAATATATTATCAAACAGTATCAAATATACAAATGAAAATGGAACGATTAATATTTATGTAGGATTTGTATATAATGATGCGTACATAAAATTTATAGATACAGGAATAGGTATTCCAGAAGAAGATTTAGAAAGAATTTTCGAAAGATTTTATAGAGTAGATAAAGCCAGAACTAGAGAAATGGGTGGAACTGGCTTAGGTCTTTCAATAGCAAAAGAAATATTAGATAGAAATAATGGAACAATAGATATAAAAAGTAAACTTAATGAAGGAACAGAAGTTGTAATAAGAATACCTACAAAGACAAATAACAAATTTATCCTAAAGGAGGAAGAAAACTTAAATGAAGGAGAAGCTAGAAGACAACCAAATATCCAGGAACAAAAAGATAATTAAAGAAATTGGTGGCTGGATTATTTGTATAGTAATTGCAGTTATATTAGCTTTATTAATAAAATATTTTATTTTAACTCCAACAGTTGTAAAACAGGAATCAATGTATCCTACATTAGAAGAAAACCAAAGATTAATTTTAAATAGACTAGGAAGAACTTTTAAACAAATGCCAAAAAGGGGAGACATAATTACCTTCGAAGCCCCAACGGTTACTTACCGAACAGAGGAAGATACAGATATTTCTAATCCTGTAGCAATTTATGAAGATGAAGAAAGAAATATTTTTGAAAATTTTAGCTACAATGTATTAGAAATTGGAAAGACAAGTTATATTAAAAGAGTTATAGGATTGCCAGGTGACCATGTACAAATAAAAAATGGCAAAGTATATATAAATGAAGAGGAATTAGAAGAGGATCACTTACAGCCAGGAATTATAACAGATGATGCAGAGGGAATATTTTATGATATTATAGTTCCAGAAAACACTGTATTTGCAATGGGAGATAATAGAAACTCAAGTGTAGACTGTAGAGCTTTTGGATGTATCCCATTAGAAAGAATAGAAGGAAAAGTCTTAATAAGATTTTGGCCACTTAATGAATTTGGAAAAGTAGAAGAGTAGGAGGAATAGACTTGTTCGAAAATATTGCAGGTCATGAAAATATAAAAAATATATTATCAAATAACATAAATACAAAAAATATATTGCATAGTTATTTATTTATAGGAGAAGATGGAATAGGAAAAAAGATGCTTGCAAAAGAATTTGCAAAAGCAATTTTGTGTACTTCAGAAAATAATAGGCCATGCAATATTTGTAAATCATGTGTAGAGTTTAATACAAATAATAATGCTAATTTTAATTTGATAAACGAAGAAGGAAGCGCAATAAAAATAGAGCAAATAAGAAATATGCAAGTTAAAATCGCAGAAAAGCCGATAAATTCGAACTATAAAGTGTATTTAATTAATGATGCAGAACTTATGACGCAAGAGGCACAAAACTGTTTACTAAAAACACTAGAAGAGCCACCAGAGTATATTGTTATAATTCTTATAACATCAAATGAAAATAAAGTTTTAAATACTATAAAATCTAGATGTATGAAATTATATTTTAATAATTTAGATAAAAATAGCGTAAAAAAAGTGCTAACAGAAAAGTTCGAAATGGAAGATATAAATGATTCTTTTTTAGATGCTGCAGGTGGAAGTATAAAAAAAGCACTATTAATTAAAGAAAAATCGTCAGAATACGAGCAAATAACTAAATTATTTGATATAATAGATAAAGAAAATTTAGTTAACTTTATAAATTCAGCAAGTATAATATATGAAAATAAAGATGATATTTATAATATTTTGGATTATATAAATATTTTATTAGATATCAAAATTAGATCAAATTCAAACAATTCGTTTAAATTTGCAAATTGTATTTTTACAGTAGAAGAAGTTAAGAAAAGGTTAAGAGCAAATAGTAATTATGATATGTCTATAGACTATCTATTGATGAATATGTGGAAGGAGATTAATGGTGAAAGAAGTAGTAGGTATTAAATTTAAAAAGCCAGGTAAAATATATTTTTTTGATCCAGCAGGCTTAAAGTTAAATTTACAGGATACAGTTATAGCTGATACTGCAAATGGTGAGGAATTTGCTAAAATAGCTATGGCTAATAAATTAATGCCTGATGAAAAAATCGTAGAACCTTTAAGAAAAGTATTAAGAGTTGCTACAAAGAAAGATATAAGACAAAATGAAGAGAATAAGCAAAAGGAAAAAGAAGCTTTTAAAATTGCATTAGATAAGATTGCAAAACATAAATTACCAATGAAGCTTATAGATGTAGAATATAAATTTGATAGATCAAAAATATTATTCTATTTTACAGCAGATGGTAGAATTGACTTTAGAGAATTAGTAAAAGATCTAGCTGCAATATTTAAGACTAGAATAGAACTTAGACAAATTGGTGTAAGAGATGAAGTTAGAAGAATGGGTGGCAATGGAGTTTGTGGTAGAGAGCTATGTTGCTGTAGTTTTCTAAATAACTTTGATGCAGTTTCTATAAAAATGGCTAAAGAACAAAACATGTCACTAAATCCATCTAAAATATCCGGAGTATGTGGTAGATTAATGTGTTGTTTAAAATATGAACAAGAGGCATACGAAGAAAAATTAGGAAGGTTACCAAAAGAAGGTTCTATAGTAGAAACAGTTGATGGAGAGGGAACTGTAGATAGTGTAGAAATTCTTAAAGAAAACATAAGAGTAAAATTTAAAGATGATGATGGATATCATTATAAAAAATATAAGGTAGAGGATGTTAAGTTAATAAAAGCAAGTGAAATAGAGGAAATCGACCCAGAAGAAAAAGAAAATGAAAAAGAATTAGAAGAACTTGAAAATTTAGCAAAAAATGATATATTAGTAGAAGACGATATGTAATGTAATAAATGTTTTATTATAACATATAATGATAATGTTTTAACGTAATTAACGATTGAACGTAGAAGATAAGTAGTAGCAATAATGTAGTAAAAAATATAGTACTGAAAGGTGGTGAATATTATGGCATATAAAATAACAGATAAATGTATAAGTTGTGGAGCTTGTGCAGCAGAATGTCCAGTAGGATGCATTTCACAAGGAGATGATAAATTCGTAATAGATCCAGAAGCTTGTATCTCTTGTGGTACATGTGCGGGAGTTTGCCCAGTTGAAGCGCCAGAAGAAGCGAACGATTAGTTGTTTGACGATACATAGAAAGAAGTTACAAAAAAGTAACTTCTTTTATTGTTTTATGAAAACCCCAGATAGTCTGGGGGTCAGTAAAGCTTTAGCGGTGAGTTGAAAATAATAACTCCTTCTAATATAATCAAGTTGCGACTGCCAAGAAGCAACAATATATTAGAAGGAGGTCATTTATGATGAAAGAAATCAAAATAAATGATATAAAAAGTTTAGCACATACAACGAGGAATTTCAAATACCATATTGTATTTGCCCCTAAATATAGAAGCAAAGTATTTTATTAAAGTAAAAGACTAGAAATAGGACAAATATTAAGATAAATATGCGAATGGAAGGGAGTAATAATAGAAGCAGAAGTATGCTTGAATCATATACATATGCTAGTGGAGATACCACCAAAATATAGTTTATCTAGTTTTATAGGATTCTTGAAAGAAAAAAGTGGCATAATAATATGTAGTAAATGAGATAATATGCGATACCAATATAGAAATAGAGAATTTTGGTGTCGAGGATATTATGTTGATACCGTAGGAAAAAATACTAAAAAAATAAAAGAATATATAGCAAATCAATTAAAAGAGGACAGAATTAGTCAACAAATGACAATAGAAGATTTTGACAATTTTAAAGGGTAGCAAGTAAGCAATGCTTCTAGCAGTCGTAAAGGCTACTTTAGTAGAGACCAGTAGTAAAGCCTTTTAGACGAAAATGAAAAAAAGCCAGCATGCTGCTAGAAATTTTTTGGTGCCTAAAAATTAGGTAATACAAAGCATTATTTACATAATGTAAAAAATGTGGTAAAATGTAATAGAAATGTAATATATATGTCATAATATATATTAAAATTTATGATATTATATTTTTGAAAAAATATTGAATTTTTGATATCCTTGGTATAAAATATAGCAACAACATTATAATATATATTAGGAGTAGAAATGGATGATAAAATAAATGAAACGGGATATCATGCTACTTCTGTTGAAAGCTCCAAAGAGATATTGGAAACTGGATTTGATAAATCAATATCAAATAAAGATAAAATACATTGGTTAGGTGATGGAGTATATTTTTTTACAGACATTGCTTGGGCAGCACAATGGAATCTTAATGCTCTGAAAAAGAAAGAAAATAAATACAAAACGGAGAAAGATTTTACAATTTTAAAGAGTAACATAGAAGTAGAAGATGATTATTTTTTAGATTTTAGTTCAATCGAGGGAGAAGAAATATTAGGATATTTAAAGGATGGACTTATAAAAATATTAAGGGAAGAAAATAAAGACGATTTGATAAACGAATTAAATAATAGAAGTTTGAAATATTGGATAAATTTATTAGATGATTATGGGTTATTAGATGATTTTTATGCACTAAAGGCTACATATGTTGATAGAAGGAAACTAAAGAATATAAAATATTCTGACGATTTTATATTGAAAATGCAATGTCAAATATGTGTAAGAAACATAAAATGTATAAAGTCAACTAAGGAGTATAATGATTTTGATAAAGTAAATGCTATTTATAGTTTATTAAAAAGTAAGGGTGAGAATAATGGATAAGATTAGTAAAATGAAAAAGAAAATTGATAAAATGCTAAGGAAAATTACAGTCTCTGAAATAGAAAGAAGAATTAGAAAAGATAAAAATGAAGAAGAAGATTTAGAAATAGTAAAAACTTTTGAGATAAAATATAAAAACATAGAAGTTAAGCTTATAAAGAATAAGGAGGAAAGTGAAGTATGGAACATAAAGACGCTAGAATTAGCAGCTTAAAATTCACAAATTATGTAGTTGATGAAGTGAATTTTATGACTAATCCAAAAGCTCCAAAAAAAAATATATGGAATTTAGGGTTTGACATAAACAATGTAACTGATGTAAATGAAGAAAGAAATAAAATGAAAATTGATTTAATGGTTAGCATATTTGAGGGCCAAGAAGATGCACCATTTTATATGAAGGTAAAAATAACAGGATATTTTGAATTAGTTGGTGAAGATGATATAAATAAATTTGAAGCAAATGCAATAGCAATAATGTATCCATATTTAAGGGCTATAGTATCAACGTATACTGCATCCGCAAATGTCAGTCCTGTAATTTTACCAGCAATAAATGTAAATGCTATGTTAAAAAATAAAAAAGAACAAGAAGAAATAAAAAAGAACTAGAAATAGTTCTTTTTTTGATGGATAATAATAAAAAATGTAAATATAGCCAAAATCCAACAATTTCAGCTATATAAAATTACATTCCAAACAAATAAAAATGCCTTAGAATCAATTGTCACGAGTGTACCTTTGAAACACTGTGATACCAAGGTTTTACAGAGACAAATACAGTATTTCTATAAAGCTATTTTAAATAAGGGTTCCTTAAGCGAAAGTACAGATTGTTCTATTGACCCATTAATAAAAAAATTTAATTGCATAATATAAGAAAAAAAGCTAAATTAATTAAAAACTAATCTAGCTTTTTACGTTTAGATAATAAATGCGATTTATTAATATATATTATATGAAATAGAGAAAAATTAGTCAATACCTAACTTTTCTTTCAAACCTTCTTGCAAAACTTGAGAGAAATTAATATTATTTTTTTCTGCTAAGTAATTTAACCATTCTGGCATAGTTAATGTTTTTTTAATAGATTTATTATTGAATTTTTTACGATATTCATCCATATCAATACCTACTAATGAAATAAATTGATTTTTACCTAAATTAATGTTAGAAAAATCTAATGTTGGGGATGGAAAGCGTGTAAAATTATCTAAATATAATCCCATAGCATCTTGTGCCATTAAGTAAGCATTTTGGATACTGTCTCCAAAAGTTGAGCATCCTTTTAAATCGATAAATTCAACATTATAACATTTACCATCATAAGTAAATATTGCTGGAAAGACAGTTAGTTGATTCTTCATTTTATTACCTCCAATTAATAAAATAGAAAGGAGAAAAAAGCATGGCAAACAAACACATATCATAAATTTAAAGCTCCTCCTAAATATACTTTAAATTTATATTAATTAGGAAGGGCTATTTATTTTAGCCCAGTCCTTTTTAGTATTGCTTCAGCTGTTCCGATTGGAATATCTTTATTATGTATAGGGATAATCTCTATTTTATTTCCGCTTTTTCATTTTCAAATGAGAACCTTTTTGAGAGACCCTTTGCCAACCATCTTGCTGTAGCAATTTGATTAGCTATTTGCATCGCATTTATTATCCTCCTTTCTAATGAATATTTTACTACGTATCAATACGTATGCCAAGAGCGATTTAAATATTTTTAAATATAATAGATAAAAAAATAGAGCACTGCTAAAGGAGATGTACAAATGGAAATAACTTGGCTAACTAGAAGAAAAAGTTTCGAAGAGATTAAGCCAAATAGAAAGGTAAGATATGAACAAATCTTAGAAAGTTTATGTATGGGAAATAAAACTGCTAAAGAAATTGCGGTTGAACTATATAAGCAAAAATTAACAAATACAGATGAACGTAATACAACCGCTCCAAGATTAACCGAATTAGAAAAAATGGGTTTTGTAGAAGCAACTGCTAAAAAAACTTGTAAATACACAGGAAAAACAGTTACAGTTTATAAAATAACAAAATTAGGGTTTGAGGCTATAAATAATAAAGATATACATAAAAAAAGTTAAGATTATAAAATCTTAACTTTTTAAAAATATACTTAATAAAAATCGGGATTTTAAGGAGTGACCTCAAATCCCGATTAAAGTTTATTCTTTATTTGTCATTTCTTCTAATTGTAATAATTCATTCCATCTTTTATCAACTATTCTTTGGAATTCTTCTATCATCCATTCATTTCCAGGTTTAAACATATGTCTAAAACGTTTTTGTGGTTTTAGGAATTCTTCTACTGGAAGTTTTTTTGCTGGTTTATATGTTATTTTATATTTACCATCTACGACTTCATATAGTGGCCAATAACATGTATCTGCAGCTAATTTGTTGATTTGCATTAAATCTTCTGTTGGGTATCCCCATCCTCTTGGGCAAGGAGCCATTACATTTAAGAATGTTGGTCCTTCTGTATATATTGCTTTTTCTGCTTTTTCATATAAATCTTTAAAATTAGTCATAGCAAGAGTTTGAGCAACATATGGTAAATGATGTGATACCATTATTTCTGTTAAGTCTTTTCTCTCTTGTGCTTTACCTGGGATAACTGTTCCAGCAGGTGAAGTTGTTGTATCTGCAAATTTTGGTGTTGCAGAAGAACGTTGAATACCTGTGTTCATATATGCACCATTATCGTAACATACATAAACCATATCATGACCTCTTTCCATAGCACCAGAAAGTGATTGTAAACCTATATCATAAGTTCCACCATCTCCACCGAATGCGATGAACTTTGTATGTGTATCTTCTTCTAATTTTCCTTGTTTCTTTAAAGATTTGTATGCAGCTTCAACACCAGATAATGTACTTCCAGCATTTTCGAAAGCTGTATGAATAAATGAATCTGTCCAAGATGTATATGGGTATGTAAATGTAGAAACTTCCATACATCCAGTAGCTGTAGCAATTACAGCATGATCTTCTGGTTTTAATGCACGCAAAACCATTCTAGCAACTGGTGGAGCTCCACAACCTGCACACATTTTATGTCCTTCAGAAAATCTTGAAGGTTTATTTGCGACTACTTCTTTTAAATTATATGGCATTATTTTTCAGCTCCTTTCGTTCTTAATCCTAAATGTCTATAAGGATTATCAATTTTTCCTGTTTTTACGATTTCTAATAAATCATTATAAACTTTTTCTATATCATCAGATTTTGTATCTCTACCACCAATTCCATAGATATAACTTACTGTTGGTACATGAATATTATTTACATACATACCAGATGTAACGTCTGTAAATAATGCACCACCTGCAGCATTTAAAGAATCTGCTTTATCTAATACTGCAACTGCTTTTACATTTGCTAAAGCTTTTGCAATTTCTTCTGCAGGGAATGGTCTAAATACACGAACCTTTAATAGTCCAGCTTTAATACCTTTGCTACGTAAATCATCTACTACGAATTTTGCAGTACCTGCTGTAGAGTTCATACAAACGATAGCAACATCTGCATCTTCTAGTTTGTATTCTTCAAATAAACCATATTTTCTACCTGTTAATTTTTCGAATTCATCAGCTACTTCTAAAATAACTTTTTTAGCATTTTTCATAGCTTGTGATTGCTGTGCTTTATGCTCGAATAAATATCCTTGTAAATCTAAAGGTCCCATAGAAATAGGTTCTTTACTATTTAATAAGTAATGTTCTGGTTTGTATGTACCAACAAAATCTTTTACTTTATCATCTTCTACTAAATCTATTGTTTCTATAGAATGTGATGTAATAAATCCATCTTGGCAAACCATTAATGGTAATAAAACATCTTTATGTTCAGCAATTCTATGAGCCATTAATAAGTTATCATATGCTTCTTGATTACTTTCTGAGAATAACATTATCCATCCAGCATCACGAACACCCATTGCATCAGAGTGGTCATTGTGGATATTTAATGGTCCAGATACAGCACGATTTACAAGTGACATTACTATAGGTAAACGTAATGATGAAGCGATATATATCATTTCCCACATGAAAGATAATCCGTTTGAAGATGTAGCTGTCATAGCTCTAGCACCTGCGGCTTCTGCACCAACACAGGCACTCATTGCACTATGTTCACTTTCTACTGCTACGAATTCTGTATCAACGGCACCATTGCTAACAAAAGTAGAAAAATATTGTGGTATTTCTGTTGATGGTGTAATAGGGAAGGCAGCAACAACGTCTGGATTTATTTGTTTCATAGCTGTAGCTGCAGCTTCATTACCACTTAAACGTTCTCTAATACTCATTATTCAACTCCCTCCTCTTCCATTGAGATTGCTTTGAAAGGACAAACTTTGGCACAAACGCCACATCCTTTACAATAATCATAATTAAAATCTGTTCTTTTCATATCTTTTCCAACTGGAATTGCATTTTCTGGACAAACAGGGAAGCATAATCCACATTGTTTACATTTTTCACTATCAAATATAGGTTTCATGCTTCTCCAATCTCCAGTTTTAACTTCGCGAGAATTTCCAGCATTATATATTGTTCCTCCAATTGTCATATCTTCCATTGGAGTTGAGTTATTTATATTTGTCTTATCCATTTTAAAACTCCTTTCTTTTGAACTTTAGGGACGGGGCTTAAAGTTCATTCGTATACATAATATAGAACTCTAAGTGAAATTTTATACAGGGAAAAAAGGAACGTCCCCAAATCCCTATTGTATTTCTACGACTCTTTGTAATGCTATTTCTAATGCTTTCATATTTCCACCTATAACTTCTGGTTTCTTTGCAAATTTGTGTTTAAAAGAACCTTCCATATCTTGTAAGAATTCTTTTTCAGGAATAATTCCTGTTACTTTAACAACTGCAGCAAGCATAGGAGTATTTGGAAAATACTTTCCTAAAGCTTCGATAGAAACAGTTCTTGCATCTATTGTATATATGTGTCCTTTATATCCTTTTAATAATCTTTTTAGTGTTTCACCGTCTTTTGTAGTATTAATAATAATTGCTCCAGATTCTTTTAAACCTGCAGTAACATCTACAGAATTTAACAAAGTGTCATCAACAACTACTACATAATCTGGATTGTAAATATTACAATGTATTCTAATAGGTGTTGTACTAATTCTGTTATAAGCAGTTATTGGCGCACCCATTCTTTCAGCTCCGTATTCAGGAAATCCTTGGATATATTTTCCTGTGTTAAATGCTGCATCAGCTAATAACAAAGAAGCTGTTTTTGCACCTTGACCACCTCTACCATGCCATCTAATTTCAATTAAATCGTTCATTGGTTTGAAATTACCTCCTTTTAGTAAATTTACGTATAAATATACACTTAAAGTATATTCTTAAAAGCCGTAAGTGTCAAGGCAATTTGTTAGAATAAATGGTCATAAAAAATAAAAATCTTAAGTAGACATAATATTAAAAAAGTGATATACTATAAAGGCTAAAAGCAAGTTGAAAAGATTAAAGGAGGATTATTATGCTTATTAAAACAAAATTAAGACCCAAGGAGCAAAATGAATTTAATCGGTATTTTGGAGATTTAAAACACTCCATTACACCGATTGAGGGAACTAGTAGACAAATCCAAGAGCGGATTGAAGACGAGAAAGTAAGTTCACAAATAATCTTATCAAGTGAAAAGTTGTTTATTCAAGATATTAAAGGAGAAGCTGTAGGTAGAATACACAAAAATTTGCTTACAAATATTTATAGGGATATGAATAATGTCCAACGTTTTATGCTAAGAGCTTTTGTTGAATTGGAAAAAAATACGCTCCCAATTGTTTCAAATTCTCAAGTTGGAGATTTTATACAGGGGTTAGAAGATGATGAAAAAGTAATGATTTACAATCAACTTTTAGACTTCTTCAAGTATTTTAAAGACAGAGAGTCTACCGGAGATACAGAAGTTTGTGTACTAGCGGCAGATAGCACGTCAATTTGTGGAGCAATTACACAAAGCACCGATTTGCGCTTCATTAAACTTCCTAAGCAAATTCAAGAAAAGGTATATTTATTAGAACTAGTAGAAGGGCAGATAAATATACTAAAATATTATTACTTGATGGTGCTAGATATTATCTTACATCCTTTCTTCGAAAATACTATATATGCAATAGAACAAGACAGACCATTATATTGGTGTATAGTTAGCTTGTTAAAAAAATTGGATGAACATATTAGTGATTTTTGGAGAGAAAGAGCAAGGGTTATATTAGAGAAGTATTTTGATTATATTGAAGGAGCAGAAGTGCTTTACAATGAACTTTTTGAAGGTGACAAAGGACATGGAAAGGAACTACTGAAGGAGAATTATTACTTTAATATAGCGACAGGAGTTCTAATGAACAGTGATATTCAAATACGATTTTTCTATGAAATGAATAAAGAGGAAAAGAATATTGTAATAAACCAAGCTGTTTCCTTCGCAAGAAGAATAAATACCTTATTAGTTAAAGATTTAGAGAGAATCTCACCAGAGGTGTTTTATCATCCAAGAGAACATGAGACAGAGCTGGAAGAAATTTTTACCTACCTTAAGATGTTCAGATTTACTCATAGAACCTTAGAAGAAGTAATGTTAAAAAAGGGAATGAGTAAAAAAGAATGGATTTATGTAAAAAATTTGTTAAGGACAGTATATGAAGAGGAACATATGCAAAGAATTGAGGAACAATGTTTACATCATGTGAATAATTACTATACTATCATTAGTAACATTGCTTTAAATTATTCGTTGCAGTCGGCAAGTTCTGTAAATGCAAATTTATTAGAACTTTGTAAATATGAGCTAGCATATAAGCTAGCTATTCAAGAAAAGACAGAAGAAAAAGCAGCGTTAAAAGACATTGAACTCTTATATAAGCTGATGGATGTTCCTTTTAAAGCGTATCTGGATAAGGATCTAATGATAGAAGCCCAGCGAAGAAAAGGTGTATCAGAATGGATGATAAATCTATTCGTATTTATTTGTGAAGATGAATAGAAAAAAGGGGATGAAGCAGGATGTTATCCTGCTTTTTTCCTGCCCTAAAAATGTAGACTAAAAATACATATAAATCTTACGCAAATAAGCTTTCTGCAATTGACTTTTTAGACTTTTTCATATATTATAGTAATGTCAAATTTTATGTATAAATGAGATATAAAAGCACTAGCTTAAGGAGGAAGATTTATGGGAGAAGTAATAGTTATAACATCTGGTAAAGGAGGAGTAGGAAAAACGACTACAACAGCTAACTTAGGTTCTGCCCTAGCATTAGAAGGAAAAAAAGTAGTATTAGTAGATACAGATATAGGACTTCGTAACTTAGATGTCGTAATGGGGTTAGAAAATAGAATTGTTTACGATATCGTAGATGTTGTAGAAGAAAAATGTAAATTAAGACAAGCATTAATAAAGGACAAGCGTTTTCAAGAATTATTCCTATTACCTGCTGCCCAAACAAGAGATAAAAGTGCAATAACAGAAGAACAAATGAGAGATTTAACAAAACAGCTAAAAGAAGAATTTGACTATATTTTAATAGACTGTCCAGCTGGAATAGAGCAAGGTTTTAAAAATGCAATCGTAGGGGCAGATAAGGCAATAGTTGTAACAATGCCGGAAATTTCAGCGATAAGAGATGCTGATAGAATAATAGGATTATTAGAATCATCAGAAATCAAGAATCCGCAATTAATTATAAATAAACTAAGACCAGAAATGGTTAGAAAAGGTAAAATGATGGATGTTGATGATATAGTAGATTTATTATCAATACAACTTTTAGGAGTAGTACCAGATGATGAATATGTAATTACTCAGACAAATAAAGGGGAACCTGTTATATCTAATAGAAAAGCACCTTCAGGTAAAGCATATATGGAAACTGCTAAGCGTATTCTAGGAGAAGATATAGAAGTAACAATACCAGGAAGAGAAAAAGGATTCTTGGCAGCTTTGAAAAGATTTTTTAAAAGAAAATAATTAACATTGGAGGTAAAATATGTTCGAAAATATAGTAGGTTTCTTCAAAAAATTATTAAAAAAAGAAGAGGAAGAAGAAAACAATAAAGATATGGCAAAGGAAAGATTACACCTAGTTTTAATGCAAGACAGAGCAAATGTTTCAGCAGACTTTTTAGAAATGATGAAACAAGAAATTATAGATGTAATTAAAAAATATATAGATGTAGATGAAAAAGAAATTGATGTTCATTTAACAAGTAAGACTAACGAAGATGGTACATCAGCAGCTCCAGCATTATATGCAAATATTCCGATTGTTAGTATTAAACATACAGGGGAAATGGATGATGAAGTAGTAGAAAAAGTTCAAGAACAAGAGATAGAAGAGAAAAAAGATAATAATCAAGAGACTCAAAATGCAAAAACAGATAAAGAAACAGCTAATAAAACAGAAATCAAAAAAGAAGAAAATAAGGAAGAAACTGTATTAGAAGCTAAAAAAGAAGAGGTAAAAGTAGAAGAGATAAAAACAGAAAAAGAGTCTAAAGAAAAGGAAAAAACTAAAAAGGATGAAGAAGTAAAAACTGAAAAAGAAAAAACAGTTAAACAAGAAGAGAATGTTTCAAATGAAGAAGAGAAAGCTACTACAGATGTAAAAGATGATGATAAAAAAGATACAGAGCCTAAAGAAACAAATAATGAGCAAGTAAATGCAGGAGTAAAAGAAAATAATATAAGTACAAAACAAGAAAACAAAAATATAATAACAAATTCACAAGTAAAACAAGAACCTGTGATACATAATAATAGAAAAAGAAGAAATAAAAGAAGAAAAGGAAGAAGATAAACAAGGGATGTATAACAAATAAAAATAAATTACGTAAAGGATGAAAAATGAAAAAGAAAATTTTAAAAAATATCGACTGGGGAATTTTTATATGTTGTATTTTATTAGTAATAATAGGAATGATAGCCTTGTTCTCTGCAACTTATGATTCTGAAGATACAAGTTTGCAAAGACAATTAATATGGTTTGTTATTTGTATTCCGGTAGTCTTTATTATAATATTCATAGACTACGAAGCAATAGCAAAAATATCGCCGATTCTGTATGGAATTGTTTTAATACTGTTGGTTATAGTATTATTTACAGATCCGGTTAATGGAGCTACAAGCTGGTTTAATTTAGGATTTCTTTCTATTCAACCAGCGGAATTTGCTAAAATAGCTGTAATTTTGTTTTTAGCTCTAGTCTTGTGTAAAATACAAGAAAAGGGTAAAAATGAGATAAATAGACCTACAAAATTATTAATAGCTTTAGCAGTAGTAGCAATTCCAGTACTTTTAATAATAAAACAACCAGATTATGGTACAGCAGCAGCGTTTTTAGTAGCAACAGTAATGATATTATTTACAGCAGGAATAAATAAAAAATATATTATAGGAACTATTTTATTAGTAGTTATAGCAGTTCCTTTATTGTACTTTTTTGTATTACCAGAACATGCAAAAGAAAGAATCGAGGTATTTTTAAATCCAGAGTCAGACCCACGTGGTTCAGGATACAATTTAACACAATCAAAACTTGCAATAGGAGCAGGTCAATTAACAGGAATGGGATTACTAAAAGGAAATCAAACACAGCTAGGTTTCTTATATCCAAAAACAACAGACTTTATATTTTCTGTTATTGGCGAAGAGATGGGCTTTATAGTTGCAGGTAGTGTAATAATAATATATGTAATACTAATAACAAAATCAATCTATGTGGCTAAGACTGCAAAAGATGACCTTGGCACATATATTGCAATAGGAATAGCTGGAATATTCTTATTCCACATGGTAGAAAATATAGGAATGACAATGGGATTATTACCAATAACAGGTGTTCCATTACCATTTGTAAGTTATGGAGGAAGTTCATTATTAACTAACTTTATTTTAATAGCATTACTGTTAAATATAAGTGGTAGAAGACAAAAAGCAATATTTATAGAATAAAAAAGCAAATACAAGATTTTTTACACATTAGTAAATGTTAGGAAATCTAGCATCTGCCATAAGTATCTAGTACAGAAAGTTGAAAGTAAAAGCTTTCAACTTTTGCAGTTAAACATAAATTAGAATTAAGGAGAGAAAAAATTTGTATTTAAAAAGTATAAAGATTGGAAATTTAGAATTAGACAATAATGTGTTTTTAGCACCTATGGCAGGAATTACAGATAAATCATTTAGAATTTTATGCAAAGAAATGGGTGTAGGACTTACTACAACAGAAATGGTAAGTGCAAAAGCAATTTATTATCATGATAATAAAACTAAAAAATTATACAATTTAGATGGAGAAAAAAGACCAATTAGTATTCAATTATTTGGGAGTGATATAGAAGCGATAAAATATGCTACACAAGAGGTGGATAAGCTTGCTGATATTATAGATTTTAATATGGGATGTCCAGCTCCAAAGATAGTAAAAAATGGAGACGGAAGTAATCTACTATTGCACTTAGATTTATTAGAGAAAATAGTTGGTGCAATAAGAGAAAATACAGATAAACCAATTACTTTAAAAATAAGAAAAGGCTGGGATGAAAATAGTGTTGTTGCTGTAGAAACTGCACAAATAATCGAAAGAGCTGGAGGAGATGCTATTACAATCCATGGTAGAACTAGAAAAGAGTTTTATTCTGGAAAAGCTGATTGGGATATTATAAAAAAAGTAAAAGAAAGCGTAAATATTCCAGTAATAGGTAATGGAGATATAGTAGATGAAGAAACAGCAGAAGCAATGTTTAAATATACAAATGTAGATGGAATAATGATTGGGAGAGCAGCTTTTGGGAACCCGTGGATTTTTAGAGAGATAATACATTATTTAAAAACTGGGGAGAAATTAGAAAAACCAACTTTAGATGAAAGATATAGCACAATGGTAAGACATATAAATATGGAAATAGAAGAAAGAGGAGAAGAAGTTGCAATAAAAGAGATGAGAAAGCAATTAAGTTGGTACATAAAAAATTTAAAAGATTCAAGTCAAATGAGAGATAAAATAAATAAAATAATAGATAAAGAACAATTGCTAAATGAAATAAAAGCATATTTCGAATATCTAAAAAATAATTGAATAAAATTAGAGAAAGAATAGTATATATACTATTCTTTTTTTGATATAAGAATTTAATTTGGGAGGAATTTATGAAAAAAAATAAATTAATTATTTTTTTTATTTTAGCAATAATTATTGTTTTTACAATTATTTTTTATTTAATTAATAATAAAAAAATCGAAATTGGGAATAATGATAATAATCAAATTTTAAATATGAACTCGTATAAAGCAAAAATAGAGGTAACAGTGGTAAGTAATAAAAATACTAATAAGTATAAAATGACACAAGAATATAAAAAGGGAGAATACTGCATGCAAGAAGTAGAAGAACCAGAAAATATAAGAGGAGTGAGAATAGAATACAGCAATAATACATTAAGTTTAAAAAATACTAATATGGATCTTACAAATATATACGAAAATTATAAATATATGGCAGAAAATAATTTATTTTTAAATGAATTTATAGATGATTTTAACAATAGTAGTAATTCAAAACATGAAGAAAATGAAAATGAGATTATATTATCAACGGATTGTAAAACTCAAGAAAATAAGTATCAAGTAAAGAAAAAATTGACAATAGATAAAAAAACAAATAAACCAAAGAAATTAGAAGTACAAGATATTAACCAAAATATAACTGTTTACATATTATATAATGAGATAAGTTATAAGTAGTAAGAAGCTATTTTCTTTATCTCGAGCTAGTATTTAAAACAAGATATATACTAATAATAGGAGTGAAGAAAATGAATATAAAAAGAGGCGACATGTTTTATGCAGACTTAAGTCCTGTTGTTGGCTCAGAACAAGGAGGAATTAGACCAGTTTTAATAATACAAAATGATTTGGGAAACAAATATAGTCCAACTGTAATTGCAGCAGCAATTACATCTCAAAAAACTAAAAATAAGTTGCCTACGCACATAGAAATTAATTCAAAAGATTTTGGTTTAAAATCAGATTCGATAGTACTTGCGGAACAAATTAGAACAATAGATAAAAGTAGATTAAAAGAGAGAATAGGACATATAGACAATGACGAAATTATAGGGAAAATAAATAATGCTCTTGGTGTTAGTTTCGGTTTAGGCGAATAGAGAGCAAAAGAACGTTCTTATTTTCCTTTTATAGGAAAATAAAAGCGTTCTTTTATTTGTATAAATTTGTGTACTAGAAATTTAATTATTAAAAAACTATCTAAAATCCCGGTTTTACCGGGATTTTAGGAACGTCCCC
>ULXZ01038794.1_pt1 | contig 20762 bp, 16 predicted proteins | sample 1961701 | NCBI WGS metagenome assembly ULXZ01 (sample SAMEA4835850, study PRJEB28245) | human gut metagenome | biome: gut microbiome; material: fecal sample | place: Denmark | collected 2008 | reverse complement strand
TTGCAAATTTTTCAACATTGATTTCATAATATCTAAACCTTTTGTCTAGTTCTTTCTTATTTTCTTTGTCATAAAACGTGTAACATGCAATAAGAGGACTTTTACTTGAAGCTTTATAATTTAGGGAAATATGGATAAAATCCGACTCAATGTCATAAGCATCTCCTTCAATAGTATACTGACTACAAAAAGAAAAATAATAATTTAAGTTTCTGATTCTAGTTACTTCATCAAAAGAGGAGTTTAACTCAACATTAATTTTTCTTCCATCAACTTCCACAATTAAATCTAGTCTTTTACTTCTTTCATGTTTACTTCTAACACCGAGTTCGATTGGAATAAAACTTACAATCCTATCAATTTTTGTGTCTAGACACTCACTAAGTAGTTCCAAAAGTAAACGTTTACTTACCTCATCTGTTCCAACAAACACAGCTTTAAACATTTTATCAATATTAAATGCATAAAATGTTTTAGTTTCTTGCGATATCATAAAAATCGCCTCCTTCATGGCCATTTATTCTAAATGTGTTGTCAACAAAAATCAAGAAAAATCGTATGCCAAAAGTCGACAAAATTCGACAAAAACACGTGTTTTGACCCCATTCTTAGGGAAATTTTAGTTTTGAAAATAGTGTGAAAAAGTTAGTTTTTTTTTATTGACTTTATATATTTTGTGTTTTTTTTAACATTTTGAAGAATCATTTCAAAAAGACTTTAACAATTGTTCTTAAAACGGTAGACTTTTTTTGTAAAATTTAGTAAAATGGTATCTAGAGGTGAAAGAAATGAAAATATTAGCAGTAAATGCCGGTAGTTCATCATTTAAATTTGAATTAGTTGAATTACCAGAAAAAAATGTTTTAGCTAGTGGATTATTTGAAAAAGTTGGAATAGATGGTTCTTTTTATACAATTAAACACAATGGTGAAAAAATAAAAAAAGAAGTTAATTTACCAGATCATGCTGAAGCGGTAAAAATATTAATGGATGAATTAATAAATATGGGAATTATTAGTTCTTTACAAGAAATTGAAGGAGTAGGACATCGTATGGCTCATGGTGGAACAGACTATACAAAGGCAACTCTTTTAACTGAAGAAGTATTGCAAGATTTAAGAAAGTTTGATGAACTTGCACCACTTCATAACCCAGCAAATATAATGGGAGTTAGAGCTTTTGCTAAAGAACTTCCTGATGCTATTCAAGTAGGTGTATTTGATACAGCTTTTAGTGCATCAACATTACCAGAAGAAAATTATATTTATGCAGTTCCGTATGAATGGTATGAAAAATATGGTGTAAGAAGATATGGATATCATGGAACAAGTCACAGATATATTTATAAAACAATATGTAACCATTTTGGTAAAGATAATCTTAAGGTTATAAGTTGTCATATTGGTAACGGGGCATCAATTACAGCTATTGATAGTGGTAAAGTAGTTGATACAACTTTAGGTTTCTCATCATTAGTTGGTCTAATTATGGGAACTCGTTGTGGAGATATCGATGTTGCTATTGTTCAATATATGATGAATAAAACTGGTAAATCTATTGATGAAGTTATGGATGACTTATACAAAAGAAGTGGTTTACTTGGTATAAGTGGAGTAAGTAGTGACTCTAGAGATGTAGAAATAGCTGCAGAAGAAGGAAATGAAAGAGCAATTTTAGCTAATGAAATGTATGCTCAAAAAATTGCTAATTATATAGCTATGTATAATAATGAACTAGGTGGAGCTGATGTTATTACATTAACAGCTGGTATTGGTGAAAATAGTAAAGCAATGCGTAAAGCCATATTAGAAAAAATTGCATCTTTAGGTGTAAAATTAGATGAAGAAAGAAATGATTTTAGAGGAGAATTTAGACTTATTTCAACTGATGATTCTAAAATACCTGTTTATGTAGTTCCAACTGATGAAGAAATGGAAATTGCATTAGAAACATACGAAATTAAAATTAAAAATAATTAGAAAGAGTGATGAATATGAAGGAAATGTATAAAAAAATATTTAAAATAATTAAAAAATATGACAATATAGTTCTTGCTCGTCATATAAGTCCAGACCCTGATGCTATAGCTAGTCAAATAGCTTTAAGGGATTCGATTAAACTTACATTTCCAGAAAAAAATGTATATGCAGTTGGAGCTGGTGTTCATAAATTTAAATATTTAGGTTCTTTGGATAAACCAGAACTGACAAGTATAGTAAATTCATTATTAATTGTTTTAGATGTACCAAATTTTTGTAGAGTTGATGGTATTAATGGTTTAGAATATCAAAGTATTTTAAAAATTGACCATCATCCTGCCGAAGATATAGTTGGTGATGTTGACTGGACAGATTCAACTAAATCAAGTACTTGTGAAATGATTGCAAATTTATTGTTAAATAGTCCTTTAGAAATGGATACAAAAATTGCTGAAGATTTATTTGTAGGTATGGTATTTGATAGTGATAGATTTCTACTTCCAAATACTAGTGTTGGAACATTAAAGACTGCATATGAACTTGTTAGTACAAGTAATATCAATTTTGTTAATTTGTATGATAATTTATATGAAAGAAGTATTTCAGAAGAAAAATTTAGGGCTTATCTTATAAATAATATTGAAATAACTGAAAATAAATTTGGTTTTATATTTGTTCCTAGTGAAGATTTAAAAAAATTTAATGTAGAAGCAACAAGTGTATCAAATCAAGTTAATGACTTTTACTTTATTAAAGAACTTGTTTGTTGGATGTTTGTAGTTTATGATGAGAGAAATGACATTTATAAAGCAAATATTCGAAGTAGAGGTCCAGTTATAAATGAAGTAGCTGCAAAATATAATGGTGGAGGACATAAATTTGCATCTGGATGTAGAACTAATGATTATAAAGTAATTGAAGCTTTAGCTAAAGATTTAGATGCAACATGTAAAGAGTATTTTAATGAAGAAAATATCTAAAATAAAGAAAAATAATAATAAATATACTATAATACTGAGTGATAATAGTTCACTCAGTTTTTATAGTGATACATTAATAAAGTATAATTTGTTAAAACCTAGGGAGATTAGTGATAAAGAATTAGAGAAAATAATAAATTATAATAATTTTATTGAAGCTTATAATAAAGCATTAAAATATATTAGTTTTAAAGTAAGAACTAAAAAGGAAATTAAAGATAAGTTATGTAATTATAATAAAAATATTGTTCATGATGTAATAAAAAAATTAGATGAATTAGGTTTTCTTGATGAAAGAAAATATGTTGAAGCATTTGTAAATGATGAAATAAACTTAGGTAATAAAGGACCTTTTTATATAAAAAGTAGGTTAGAAAAATTAAATTTAGATAGTATTTTAATTGATGAAGTAATAAGTAATGTTGATGATGAAGTATGGTTAGAAAAAGTAAGAAAATTAGTTGATAAGAAAATAAATACTAATAGAAAATTATCTAAAGAAAGATTTTTATTAAAAATTAAAAATGATTTAATAATAATGGGTTATAATAAAGATATAATAAATGAAGTATTAAATAATACTTATATAGAAGAAAATGATGATGTAATAGAGATGGAATTTAAAAAAGAATATAAAAAATTAAGTAGAAAATATAGTGATAAAGAACTAAATAATAAATTAAAATATAATTTATATAAAAAAGGATTTAGTTTAACAAAAATAGAAGAATTAATAAATAAATACTAGATTAAAAGATAAAATATTGTTATAATACTTATATAAGATATGGTGATTAGTATGAAAAACAAATTAATATTATTTTTAATTACATTTATTATGGGAATAAGTAGTGTTAATGCTTATACAACAACTAATGCAAAGTGTGTTTCAGATAGAAGTTGTATGGTTGTGTGTAATTATACTAATAAAGCTAAAAGAAATGATGGTAGCATTGGTAATAGATATGTTACAATTTATTATGATTATAAAAGTAATAATTTTTCAGTAGGTTATTGGAGTGGACTTGCTGGAGATGGAAAAAGTGCTCAATTGAAGGGACCAAATAGTTTTGGTAAAGTTTTTAGTACTAGTGGTACTAATGTATTTGTGCAACCAAGTATGAATTTGAATGAAAATAAATTTAAATGTCCAACTCATGGTTATTATGACTTAGATGGTTGGGTTGGTGGCAATGAAATTTGCTTTGATGGTGATGGAAAATGGTGTGCAACAGAAAAGAAAAATGCTGGTACAAGGTTTGGTAGTGCTTCAGATAGTTTTATTTCTGATACTAGAGATATGACTTTTGAAGATGAAATTAAATATTATTTTAGTAATTGGTCAATCGGAGATGTATCTTTAGATGATTTTAAAAGTGGTAAATATAAAAATGCTGAAGATTTAATGGAAAAAATATTTTTAAATGACTTTAAGAAAAATTATTTAAATGGTAATGATATGCCACAATTTATTAAAAATTCTAATGCTTATCAAAATGGTGTTGCTTTAGCTAAAAAACAATTTGATGCTTTAAAAGAATCTTGGGTAAGTGAACTTGAAGAAGAAAAAAATAATGGTACAATAACTGAAGCTGAATATAATGCTGTAATGAAAAATCTTAAAAGTGTTAATGATAACTTTGAGAGTGTTGGTAAAGATTATTTAGAAAATATTGATGTAATTAGTAAAAGACAAGATGCCTTAGATGTAGAACCAGTTGATATTTGTGAAGTAAACAGTACATCATTAAAAGCATTTCAAGTAATTGGTTATATTTTATTAATTATTAAAATAATTGTACCACTTATACTAATTGTTCTTGGTAGTATTGATTTTGCAAAAGCTGCTTTAAGTGGAGATGACAAAAGTACTAAGGATGCTGCAGTACAATTTGGTAAAAGAGTTTTAATTGGTTTAATTATTTTCTTTATTCCAACAATTATAGATTTTTTCTTAAGTTTGGTTAAAGGAACAAGTGAAGTTGTAGCAAAATATGAAAATTGTACAAATTGTATATTAAATCCAAATAATAGTAGTAAATGTAGTCCAAGAGGAATAACTGAGTAGCAAAAGCTACTTTTTCTTTTATTTTATAAAATGTTGTGGTATAATAAAACATATTAAAAAAAGAGGTGTTTCTATGTTAAATATTATGTTAGCAAGTGTTAATAATTTAGATGTTGAAAAAGTAAATATTTGTAGTGGAACTACTTTAAAAGCATTTCAAGTAATTGGTTATATCATATATATTATTAAAATATTAGTTCCAATTATTATAATTGTTTTAGGAATGATTGATTTTGGTAAGGCTGCTTTAAGTGGAGATGATAAAGCAAATGTTACAACAATTGCAACTTTAGGAAGAAGATTAATTATTGGGGTTTTAATATTTTTTATTCCAACAATTATAGATTTTTTCTTAGGTTTAGTTGAAGGTACTAAAGAGTCTGTTAGTAAATATGGACCATGCACAAAGTGTATGCTTGAACCTTTCTCTGATACTTGTAAACCCCAAAATTTAAATGATTAAATATCTTGTTACTTAAAAAGAAACAAGATTTATGTTATGATGTATTTAGCAAAGAGATTTGCATAAAATAAAAATGGGACACTTCGATTTTGCAAGTTGAGTGTTAACCAAAATAATTGATTAGCCCAATCAAGCTTGATTGGGTATTATTTTTATTAAAATCAATATGATTATTAACAATAAATCAAATGTTATAAGTTCCAAAACTCTCAAAAAGAAAGATTTAAACTTCATAATCATTCCTCCTTAATTTATTTAAAATTTTAGAAGACTATAAAAATTAATGGATAAAGATTATCCATTTTTTTCTTTTAATATGTTCTAATAAATGTTATAATATTGTTATATATGGAGGATGTCATGGACATAATAGAAAATTTAAATAAAGAACAAAGAGAAGCAGTGGAACATATTGAAGGACCTTGTTTGGTTTTAGCAGGGGCTGGTTCAGGAAAAACTAAAGTTTTAACAACAAGAATTGCTAATATGATTAATAAAGGTATTTATTCTGGAAATATTTTAGCAATAACATTTACTAATAAAGCTGCAAAAGAAATGCGTGATAGAATAAGTAGAATAGTTAGTGAAAATTATGCTTTTGTGGGTACTTTTCACTCTTTTGGATTACGTGTTATTAGAGAAAATTATGAGTTAATGGGATTATCTAAAAATTTTACTATTATAGATAGTGATGATGTTGCTAGTATAATTAAAAAGATTATGAAAGAACTTGATATAAATCCTAAAGAATATAGTGTTTCATTTATTAGAAATAAAATTAGTTTTATTAAAAATGAAATGTTAAGTGATGGTGAGATTGATAAATATTTAGTAAGTCCACCTGAAAAGGTTGCAATAAAAGTTTATAGAGAATATGAAAAAATCTTAAGAAGAAATAATGCTGTTGATTTTGATGATTTGTTAAAAAGGCCAGTGGAACTATTAATGAGTAATGAAGATGTTTTAGATAAGTATCAAGAAAAATTTAAATATATATTAATTGATGAATATCAAGATACAAATGAAGTACAATATAAATTAGTTAAGTTACTAGCAAGTAAATATAGAAATTTATTTGTAGTTGGTGATGTAAATCAAAGTATATATGGTTTTAGATGGAGTAATTATAAGAATATATTAAATTTTGAGAAGGATTATCCTGAAGCTGTAAGTATTACATTAAATCAAAATTATCGAAGTACAAATACAATTCTAAATGCTGCCAATAGTGTTATTAAAAATAATTTAGAGAGAAGAGAAGTAAATCTTTTTAGTACTTTTGGAGATGGTGTTAAAATTAAGTATCTAAGGGGTAATGATGAAAAAGATGAAGTTAAGTTAGTAATTGATGAAATAAATAAATTATTAAATGATGGTTATTCTTATAATGATTTTGCTATTCTTTATAGAACAAATGCTCAATCAAGAGCAGTTGAAGATGGTATTTTAAAAATGAATTGGCCATATAGAGTAGTTGGTAGTTATTATTTCTATAAAAGAAAAGAAATTAAGGATTTATTATGTTATTTAAGATTAATATCTAATCATAATGATGATGTTTCTTTAGAAAGAGTTATTAATGTACCAAAAAGAGGTATTGGAGATACATCAATTAATAATATTAGGGCTTTAGCTAATGAAAATAATACATCTATGTTTGAGGCTTTAACTAAAGCAAAAGAAATTGAATTTAAAAATGTAATATTAAGTTTAAGTGAAGATGCTAAAGAATGTGATTTAACTGAATTAATTGATAAGGTTTTAGAAAAATCTGGAATGAAGGCAGAACTTGAAAAAGAACATACTTTAGAAGCTGATATAAGACTGGAAAACTTAATGGAATTTAAGAGTATTACAGAGAATTATCAAAAAGAAACTGGAACAGTTAATTTGGAAGATTTTTTGGAAGATATAAGTATTGTAGCAGATAGTGCAGACCATCAAAATTTAGAAGATGCTGTAACATTAATGACAATTCATTCTGCAAAAGGTCTGGAGTTTAGAGTAGTTTTTCTTATAGGTATGGAAGAAGGCGTAATGCCACACGTAATGAGTATGAATGAAGCAAGTGAACTTGAAGAAGAAAGAAGACTTTGCTATGTTGGTATAACTCGTGCTAAAGAAAGATTATATATAACAAATGCTAAAAGAAGAATGCTATTTGGTAATACAAATATGAACCCACCATCAAGGTTTATTAGTGAAATTGATGCAGACTTAATTGAAAAACAAGAGTCTAAAATAGAAACAAAAACATTTGATAAAACTAAGTTTTATGATGATGGAGGAGTTTTATATAAACATGGAGATGTAGTAATGCATACAATCTTTGGTAAAGGTGTTGTAATAGATAGTGATGAAAAATTTGTTACAGTTGCTTTTAGTAAAAGATTTGGAATAAAGAAGGTTTTAAATAATTATCAAGGTTTAAGGAGGATTTAATATGAAAACGTTAGTAATTATGGCTGCAGGAATGGGAAGTAGATTTGGAGGATTAAAACAAATAGAACCAGTTGGTCCTCATGGAGAAATAATAGCAGATTATTCTGTATATGATGCTAAAAGAGCTGGTTTTTCTAAAGTAGTATTTATTATTAGAAAAGAAAATGAAGAATATTTTAGAACTCACATTATTAATAAGTATAAAGGGATTGATATTGTACTTGCTTTTCAAGAGTTAGATTATATTCCAGAAGATGTAACATTACCTGAAGGAAGAGTAAAGATGCTTGGAACAGGTCATGCTTTATATTGTGCAAAAGATGTTATTGAAGGAGATTTTATCATTATAAATTCTGATGATTTTTATGGTAAACATTCATATGAACTGGCATCTAAGTTTTTTGATGAAGAAGATAAGGATTACTTAAGTGTAAATTATCCTTATATTGTTACTGCTAGTAAATATGGTAAAGTTAAAAGAGGAGTAGTTAAAGAAGAAAATGGTATTATAAAATCTATTACTGAAAGTGAAATTGGTGAAGAAAATGATAAAATTATAGCTAGAAGTCTTCAAGATGGTTATGAATTTGAAATAAGTGAAGATACTCCAGTAGCGGTTAATTTCTTTGGTTTAAGAGAAAATTTCTTACATATTTTAGAAGAAAAATTTGATGAGTTTATTCATGGCGGGTTGACTTTAACAAATGAGTTTTTACTTCCAGATATATTAAAAAATGGAATAAATGAAGGATTATTTCAAATACAATCTAAAGTATCAGAAAGTAGATGGATTGGCATGACTTATAAAGAAGATTTAGAAAGTGTTAAAAATCATATTAATAGTTTAATCGAAAGGGGAGATTATCCTGATGAACTATGGGGAAATTGATATAAAAAAGCGAGTAGAAGAATTAACTAAAATATTAAATGATGCAAATTATAATTATTATGTTAAAGATGAACCAACTATAACAGACCAAGAGTATGATAAATATATGAGGGAACTTGAAAATATTGAATTTGAGTATCCTCGGTATGCAAGTAAGAATAGTCCAACAAAAAGAGTTGGGGGAGAGGTAATTGAAAAATTTGAAAAAGTAATTAGGGATAAACCTATGCTTAGTATTTCCGATGTGTTTAGTGAAGATGAAGTAAGAGATTTTATTAGAAAAGTGGAAGATGAAGTAAGTCCAGAATATGTTTGTGAACAAAAAATTGATGGACTTGGAGTATCCTTAATATATGAAGCTGGTAAATTGGTTCGAGGGGTGACGCGTGGAGATGGTTTAGTTGGTGAAGATATAACTCACAATGTAAGAACTATTAAATCTATTCCTTTAGAGCTTACAAAACCTGTAGATATTGAAGTGCGTGGGGAAATTTTCATGCATAAAAGTACTTTGGAAAAATTAAATAAAAAAAGAGAAGAAGAAGGTAAACCAAAATTACAAAATGTAAGAAATGCAGCTGCAGGTAGTATAAGACAACTTGATAGTAAAGTGGCTGCAGAGAGGGAACTTGATAACTTTGTTTATTATCTTCCTAATCCAAGTGATTTTGGCATTAAAACTCATCTTGAAGCTTTGCAATTTATGAAAGACTTAGGTTTTAAAATAAATCCTCATAATAAACTTGTAAAAAATATAGATGAAATAATTTCATATATTGAAAAAGAAGCAGAAACTAGAAAAAGTCTATCTTATGAAATAGATGGAATAGTTATCAAAGTAAATGATGTTTCATTACAAGAAAAATTAGGTAATACTGATAAGTATCCAAGATGGGCGATTGCTTATAAATTTCCAGCAGAAGAAGTGTTAACTAAACTAACTGATATAATTTTTACAGTTGGTAGAACGGGAAGAATTACACCAAATGCGGTTTTAGAGCCAGTTATTGTAATGGGTTCAACTATAAGAAGGGCAACTCTTCACAATGAAGACTATGTAAATGCTAAGGGTTTAAAAATCGGAGATATAGTTTCTATTAGAAAAGCTGGAGATGTAATTCCGGAGGTAGTTGATGCAAAACTTGAAAGAAGAAATGGAACTGAAAAAGATTTTAAAATGATTTCAGAGTGCCCAATGTGTCATGAAAAAATAGTTAAAAAAGATGGTAATGTTGATTATTATTGTGTAAATCCAAAATGTCCAAAAAGAAATATTGAAGGTATTATTCATTATGTATCAAGGGATGCTTTAAATATTGAGGGTCTTGGGGATGAAATTGTTGAAGAATTGTATAATCTAGGTTTTGTTAGAAGTATTGTTGACTTATATAGTTTAAGTGATAAGAAAAAACAAATTATGGAATTTGATGGTTATGGTGAAAAAAGTTTAAATAAAATAATAGATAATATTGAAGCTAGTAAAAATAGTAGTTTAGAAAGATTATTATTTGGTTTAGGAATTAAAGAAATTGGTAGTAAAACTGCTAAAATACTTGCAAGTAATTTTGGTTCAATGGATAGTTTAATGAGTGCAAGTATGGAAGAATTAGAAAGTATTAGAGATATTGGTCATATAACTGCTTTAAGTGTTTATGAATATTTAAAAGAAAATAAAGAACTAATTGAAAAGTTAAAAGCTTTAGGTGTAAATATGAAATACTTAGGTAAGAATATGGGACTTAATGAATTTATTAGTGGTAAAAAGTTTGTTATAACTGGTACTATTGATGGGTATGGTAGAAAAGAAATTAAAGAAATAATTGAAAGTTATAATGGTACTGTTAGTGAGTCAGTTAGTAAAAATACTGATATTGTTATTGTCGGTAGTAATCCAGGTAGTAAATATCAAGATGCATTAAGACTTAATATCATGATTTGGGATAATGATAAAACTATCAATGTATTAAATAATTTGCCAAAAGCATAAATAGATAGTATAATTATATTACTTAAGAGGTGAAAAGATTTTGAAAAAAATAAAGAATTTATGGGAAAATAATAAAGTATTAATAGTACTAGGATTAATTCTTGTAGCTTGTTTAGTTGCTATACTTATTGTTTCATTTTCATACTTCTTTGGAGGAAGTAAAAATGAATATGGCGATAGATTACAAGATATAGAAAAATATCCAATTACAGAAACTATTAAAAATGAATATGTAAGTGCCTTAGAAAATGAAAAGATAGTTAAAGATGTAAAAATGCATACAAAAGGAAAAATTATTTATATTACAATAGATTTTAATGCTGATACATCTTTAAATGATGCAGAAGCTAAAGCTACATCAAGTTTATCTAATTTAAGTGAAGATATTCTAGGTTACTATGATATTAATTTTACTTTAAAGTGTGATAAAAGTGAAAATAGTGAAGGATTTGTTATTCTAGGAGCTCGTAATGTTGCTGGTTCTGGTTTAGTTTGGAATAATAATACTCCAGTAGAAAGTGAAGAGAAATAATGAAAAAGAAGAAAAGTATTATAATAATTATAATAAGTATTTTAGTTGTTATTGGTATTGCAATTGGTTTATATTTTATATTAAATGATAAAGATAAATTAACAGTATCTGAAAGAAATTGGGTTAATCAAAATATTGGTACAATTCAAAATATAAATGTTATAAATAATGTTAATGTATTTGGTAAAAATGGTAGTGGAGTTTTTTATGACTTTATTAGTGATTTTGAAACTGAATATGGCTTAAGTATTAACCCAATAACATTTAATGAAGGAAGTAATCCATCAGGAATTAGTTTTGGTGTTAAAAATATAGTTGATGATAATGATATATTATTTTATACAGATCATTATGTTTTAGTAGGTAAAAATAATGATTATATTTCTACGGAAGAAGATTTAAATGGTAAGAATATTGATATATTAAGTAAAGATTTAAGTTATGTAAGTAAATATGTTAAAAAAGCAAGTAATGTAGTATTTAAACAATTTGAAAATATTGATGAAATAATACTAGATATGAATGAAAATGATACATATATGTTAGTTCCATTAATGGAATATTTAGATACAATACTAAGTAAAGATTATAAAGTAGTATATCATTTTAGTGATATAAAAGAATATTATGTTCTAAGTTTAAGTGATGATAAATTATCTAGTGTATTAAAGAAATATTATAACAAATGGAATAATGAATTTGATAATGTTTATAATGATAATTTATTTAAAACATTTACTAGTGCTATGAATATTACTGATACTGAAGTTGATAGTATGCAAAGTATTACATATAATTATGGTTTTGTTAATGCATCACCTTATGAAGTAATATTAGGTGGTAAATATGGTGGTATTGTTGCAGTTTATTTAAGTAATTTTAGTAAATTTGCAGATATAGAATTTAATTTTGTTAAGTATAAAACATTTACTAAGTTTATGAAAGCTGTTAATAATAAAGATATAGATTTATATTTTAATTATTATAATTTTACAGATGATTTTTATCAAACAGATGGTATTTCTATAGAATATGTTATAGCTGCTAGAAGAGATAATAGTACAGTTATAAAATCAATTTATTCATTAATAGGAGAAACTGTTTATGTACAAGAAAATAGTAAAATATATGATTATATTAAAAACATAAGTGATATTAATATTAAAACATTTAGTACTACAAAAGATTTATTTAAATTAAATAAAAAGGATGTATTTATTATCCTTGATAAAAATACATTTGATTATTATAGTGATAATAAGTTAGATAATTATACTGGACGATATGAGGATTTTATAAGTAACGAGTATACGTTTAAGGTGAGAACCAATAGTGCATTATATAGATTGCTTGATAAGTATATTGGGGTTATGGATGAAAATAAATTAGTTATTGAAGGATTAAATAATCATTATGATACTATTAAAAGTGGTAATATAATAACTAAGATAGCAGAATATATATTATTAATTCTATTGTTAGTTGTATTAATTATATTTATAATATTTAAGAAAAGTAAGAGAATATCTATTGCTAGAAAGATAAAGAAAGATGATAAAATGAAATTTATTGATCAACTTACTAGTTTAAAAAATAGAAATTTCTTAAATGAAAATATTGAAACTTGGAATAATAATACTATTTATCCTCAGACTATAGTGGTCATTGATTTAAATAAGATACAAGAAATTAATGATTTATATGGTTATAATGAAGGAGATAAACAAATTAAAGCATTAGCTAATATATTAGTTAAAACACAACTTGATAATAGTGAAATAATGCGTACTGATGGTAATGAATTTGTTATTTATTTAGTTGGTTATAGTCAAAAACAAGTAAGTAATTATATCTTTAAATTAAATAAAGAAATAAAGAAATTACCATATGAATTTGGGGCTGAATTTGGATTTAGTATGATACAAGATGATATTAAAACTATTGAAGATGCTTTAAATGAAGCTGTTGAAGATATGAAGAAAAATAAGGAAAATAGCAATGAATAAAGTTAAAAGTGAAGTAAAAGAGTTTTTTGATAATTTTAAAAAAGTATTGTTTAGACCTGAGATGGCAATACTCCCAGGTCAACTTGCTTACTTTTTTGTTCTTGCTATTGTTCCTACAATTACATTAATAAGTTATGAGGCAGCTTTACTTAATTTATCAACTGATGTTATATTTGATTTTATTGGGTCGGCTTTTTCTCCAGATATTGCCAATATGCTTCTTAATACTACTAAAGATGCTAGTGGAAGAGGTATTGGTTTCTTCTTAGTTGTTATAATTGGGTATTTTATTGCATCAAATGGACCAGCATCAATAATTATTACATCAAATACTATTTATGGAGAAAAACAAGAAGGTTTTTTTAGAAGAAGATTAAAAGCTATTATCATGACTTTTGTTTTAGTACTTCTATTTATATTCATGTTAATTGTACCAGTTTTTGGTACTAAAATAATTGAATTATTTAGATATGTTAATTTAGATAGTATTGTTACTAATAATGTTGCAACAGTTATAGGTATTTTACAAGGACCAATTACATGGTTAATTATGTATTTCTTTATTAAAATACTTTATACTATGGCTCCGAATAAAAAGATTAGAAGTAAAAATGTTGGTTATGGAGCAATATTTACTACTGTTTCATGGATAATTATTACATATATTTATTCATATTATATCAATAATATTGCTCATTATAGTACTTTTTATGGAGGACTTGCAAATATAGTTATTTTAATGTTCTGGTTTTATTTACTTGCTTATGCTTTTACAATAGGTATGGCATTAAATTATAGGAAGGAAGAAGTAGAATTAGAAAAAACTGGTACTATAAATAAAGTAAATTAGGGTAAATTAAAAACATGTACTACGGATATTACTTATGTACATGATTTTATTTCTTCGATGTAACCCTAGTATTCTTTACTAAAATATATTGAAGAGTAATACTCCAATAGAACTTAAGGGTCTTTAAGTTCTATTTTTTTTCTAATGTAATTGTTATTTTAAATTTTTCACATATATCTAAAAAATCATTTAAGTAAATGCGATTTCTATTGTGTTCAATATTGTTAATTCCATTTCTACTTCTACCAAGTTCTTTAGCAAATTTTTCTTGACTTAAATTTGTCCATTCTCTAATTATTTTCATTATTTCATTTGCCTCATATTTGTTTGCATTTATTTTCATACTTTCACCTCGGATTTTAGATTACCATAAGTTATATATAAAAAGTTAAAACTGATTATTGACAGTTATCAATTTGTGTAATAAAATGATAATAGAGAGTGGTACAAATGAAAATAAAAGTGAAGCATGTTTTATTGTTTATAATAGTTTCTATAGCAATAATGAGTTTTACAATTTATAATATTGTAATAAATAATGATGTTTATGAAGAAGTAGATAATAGAAATATTATAAATAATAAACTAATAAGTTTAATGATAGAAGAAACTAGAGGTTCTGGGGTTTATAAAGTTTCAAAAGACAATAAGTGGCCATCAAAAAAATATATATTTAATGAAACATTATCAAATTGCAAAAATGGAAGTACTTTAACATGGAACGAAAATGATAACTCTGTTACTGTTAATGTAAATAAAACAGATAAATGTGATGTTTATTTTGATGTAGAACCTGGGGATATAAATGTTTCAGTAAATAATTTATCTGATATCTATGGAAGACTAGGTTCAATTAATTGTAGTAATAGTGATGCTACATATAATCAACAATATAATAGAATTGAAGTTTCAAATATAAATACAAAATATGAAAATTGTACTTTAAATTATACCGATAGTACATCAAAAGCTAATTTAGCGGATTATATAATTAGTTTAGCTGGAACTACACAAGGAACTGGAGAGGTAGTTAGTGAAAATGGATATAGATATGAAGGGAAAAATCCAAATAATTATATATGGTTTAATAATGAGTATTGGAGAATAATCGGAGTATTTGATAGTGCATCACATGGTCAAAGTGGAAAGAATTTAGTTAAGATAATTCGGGCGGAAACTTTGGATAATCTTTCGTGGAATAATTCGGATTTAAATGATTGGACAAAATCAAGTTTAAATTTACTTTTAAATGGAGCATATTATAATGCACTAGATGGAACAGATTCTGGTTATTGTTATGAATCTGGATATTATGGAATAACAGCAAATTGTGATTATACTAAAAAGGGAATACAATCAGGTTATAGAGAAATGATAACAAAGGTAACATGGTACCTGGGTGGAGTAGATGCAGACTCTTATCCAACAGCTGATAAAATTTATGAATATGAAAGAGGAGCTATGGTACAAGATGAGAACCCAACAAGTACAATAGGATATATAGGATTAATGTATCCAAGTGATTATGGTTATAGTGTATTATCAAGTAGTTGTGCAAGAACAACAATAATGGAAAGTTATAATACTAAATCATGTGCAGGTGTAAGTTGGATATACGGAAGTGGGGCTGAGTGGGCAATAACTCCTTTTTATTCTTATACTAGGAAATTTGCAGGATCTTGGAATACACAAGGAGAACTTAGTTATTTTGAACCCATATATAGTGTAGGTGCCCGCCCTGTCTTGTATCTAGATGTTTCTGTGTATAAAATAGAAGGGGATGGAAGTTTGAATAGTCCATATATTATAGGAATGTAGGTGGTAAAGTGAAAAAAAGGATTAGAATAGTAAGTGTAAGTATAGTTTTAGTAATATTATTAATTGGAATTATTGTAATAAACAATAATTCCAGTGATAAATATTCATTTACACAAGATGGGATAAAATATGCTTTAACTTTAGATGGAGAAAAAACAACTTCATTTCCATCTAAAGGAATGTATCAAGCACAAGTAACTTGTGTTGGTGCAGATGGAAGATGGTTATATGATGATTGGAAATTAGCTTTAGAAAATATAACTGGTGACATTTCTTGTGATATTGATTTTAGTACTATAACTAAAACTAATTTAAATGATTATATAGTTAACTTATCAGGAACAACCCAAGGAACAGGAGAAGTAGTCAGTGAAATAGCAAGTATACCAGAATATTCGAGTGCAACAACTATATCACAGAGTGCATATACAAACCAAAGTGTTTTTTCAAGTACAAGCTCTTCAAGTACGAGCGGAACAGCAGTAAGTGGAGCGTATATATTTGCAAATAATACATGGACATCAGTACCGAGTGCAATGACATCAGGAACGTATTACCATTTTAAATTTAATCCTAGTGAAGGTGCATACTATCAAATGTGTTATAGTTTAACAGCTGGTAATACAATTAATAAATTAAAGGTATATGTAAACACAGTAGCAAAAATTTCGAGTATCGAGGCATCTCCAAGTACTACTATAAGTGGGTGTGTGAACCTTGGATATATTATCTCTTCGGATTATATTAAAATTACTCAATATGAATATACTTCCATAACAGCAACATTTAGTATAAAAAAAATTTCCACAATAAATTCTGTTGCTGCGGGTATTAGGTATGAAGGAAAAAATCCAAATAACTATGTATGGTTTAATAATGAATATTGGAGGATAATTGGTGTATTTGATAGTGCATCGCATGGCCAAAGCGAAAAAAATTTAGTGAAAATAATTAGGGAGAATTCTTTGGAATCACTAATTTGGGATAAGTCTACAACTGACTGGACTAGTGCAAGTTTAAATATGCTTCTTAATAAAATTTATTATAATGCACAAAATGACGTGAATTTGGAATATTGTTACGGATGTTATAGATATGGCATGACAATAGTACCAACTACTTGTGATTATACAAAAAAAGGAATACAATCAGGATATAGAAACATGATAGCAAATGTAACATGGTATTTAGGAGGCTCTTCAAGCGCAAGTGCAACACCAGAAGCATTTTATGGGGATGAAAGAGGAACAGAAGTTTATAGGGGAAATTCTACAAGTACAATTGGATATATAGGATTGGCGTATCCAAGTGATTATGGTTATAGTGTGTTATCAAGTAGTTGTGCAAGAACAACAAATTTATATTCATATAATAATGCAACATGTGCAGGAGCCAGTTGGTTATTTAGAAAAAGTGGTTGGATGTTAACATCAGGTTCATATAATGATTATGTACACCATTTGGATAATGGTGGAGTAACTGCTGGCAGTACGGATTATGGTTATAATGTTTATCCTGTCTTATACCTAGACAGTTCAGTATTTTTGTATGATGGAGATGGTAGTTTAGAAAATCCTTATATTATTGGGATGTAACATATGAATTGATTGAGTAATCTATCTTTTTATATTGCAATTTGTTATAAAAGTTTGTATACTTATATCGAGGTAGTTATGAGTAAGAAAAGTAGTAATAAAAAAGTTTTAAGTTTTAAAAAATATTTAGTTATATTTTTAGTAATATTAAGTATCTTGTTTAGTGGATTAATATATTTTATAAATGTATTACCTTTAGAATACTTTTGGGTATTTATAGTTACTTTGGGTATAATAGATGTAATAGTGTCTTTGTTATTATTAAGTAATGGACATGTAAGAAATTTAGTTGGTGGTTTCTTTTCATTTATTTTAATAATAGGAATGATATTTGGAATAAATTATAGTTTAAATACAATGGATTTCTTTAAACAATTTGGTTTTAATGAATATAAGATAGAAAATTATAATATATTAGTTTTAAATACAAGTAATTATAAAAATATAAAAGATTTAAATAATCAATTAATAGGGTATTTAGATAAAGATAAGTATGAAGGATTAAATAAAGCGATAGATAAGTTAAGTAAGAAAATTAGTTTTAAAAGTAATATAAGTAGTGATGTAAGTGATTTATTTACTAAGTTAGAAGAAAATATTGTAAATGCAATTATTTTAGAAGATGCACAAATTAGTATATTAAAAGAGGAAGTAAGTAATTTTGATGAAATAATAAAGTCTATTGATGTAATAGAGGTTGAAATTAAAAATAAAGATATAGGTAAATCTGTTGATGTTGTAAATAATTCATTTAATATATATATTTCTGGTATAGATACTTATGGAAGTGTTAATAAAGTATCTAGAAGTGATGTTAATATTATTATGAGTGTTAATCCCACTACAAAAGAGATATTACTTACAAATATTCCTAGAGATTATTATGTTAAATTACATACTTTTGGGGAATATGATAAATTAACTCATGCTGGTATTTATGGGGTTGATGAAAGTATTCATACTTTAGAAGATTTATTTGATACTAAAATTAATTATTATGTTAAAGTTAATTTTACTTCTTTAGTTGATATTGTTGATGCTTTAGGTGGGGTTACAGTTAATTCTAAATATAGTTTTGTTTCTCAGGATGGTTATTCATATAAAAAGGGAGAAAATGTTTTAGATGGTAAAAAAGCATTATCTTTTGCTAGAGAAAGAAAATCATTTAAAGAAGGAGATAGAGTAAGAGGAGAAAATCAACAACTTGTTCTTACTGCCTTAATTAATAAAGCTATGTCTCCGAAGATAATTACTAATTATGTGGATATTTTAAAAGCTTTAAAGGGAAAGTTTGTTACAAATATAAGTGATGATGAAATAACTAAACTTATAAAAATGCAATTAGAAGATGGTAGTAGTTGGAGTATTAATTCAATTAGTGTTAATGGTAGTGATGCTATGGATTATGTTTATAGCTATAAGAAAACTAAACTATATGTTATGAAACCAGATGAAGAAACTGTTTTAAATGCTAAGAATAATATGAAGAAAGTTTTGGAAAACAAATAATTTGTGATAATTACTTCAATTTAAAAAGTTGCGACAGTGTCGCACCTTTTTAAATTTTATATTAATTTTGCAGACAGTCTCTGCAATTTTTAACAGCATAATAGTTCCATGTCAATTGTGTCGACAGTGTCGACACTTTTTAATAACTAATGGCTCCATGTCAATTCACCAGGCACTGCCTGGTGAATTCCATTTTCATAAAATTGACGCATATATCTTAGTGTTGAAACTGAATATTTTTTATTTAATTCTTTAGTTAATCTTTCTGAATATTCCTTAATAATTCCTTCTCCATAATGTTTACCAGCTTCACTTAATAATTTGCCTACATTATAATAAGTAGTTAAATCACTTTTGTTTTTTGAATAATCTTTTACTTTTTTAGTTATTTCATTATTTAGTATCTCCGTTTTAATATTTTCATAATAGTTCATTTTTCTTCATCCTTTCGTTTTCCCTTTTAAAAAACAAAAGTTAAAGGGAATTAAAACAAAATGGACTTGCTTTAATTCCCTTTATTCAAATTTATTTATATGTCTTTTTTTCCTCAAGTTAATTGTAACATATCGCTATGAATTTAGCAAGTAGACTATTTTAGTTCTCTTACTCTTCTAAGGATTAATTCATTATAATCTTTAGTTCTTCTTATATCTGTTACATCTAGACTTAATAATTCTTTAAAATAATCTTCCTTACTTAAATTTAAATCCAAACTAATTATTTTATTTACTAAATAAAATGCATATTCTGGGTCTTCTTTGTAAATCATAAATAGATTAGTAGCAATATTAAATGCTATAACATAAATATAATCACTGGCAGGTTTAAGGGCCATAAAGTTATTCATATCTTCTTTAGTTAAATGACATAATAATATATCAATATTTTTTCTTAATTCAAATATATTATCACTTTTTATAGCACGGAGTAATATAAGTTCACTATCTAAGTTTTTAGCACTATCTAAATGCTTTCCTAATGTATCATAAGCATTTATAATTGCATCACTATAAAAACTACTTAATAAATGTTCATTACATATTAGTTCAAAAAATATACTAACTATTTCAATATAAACGTTTAATTCTTTATATAAATTATTATTAAAATTAAGATAAAATTGAATAGCATGCCCAAATTCATGAGCAAAAGTCATTATATCTTCAATACTATTTTCTATACATCCCATTATATAAAATCTTTTAAAATATTCTAAATATATTAATTCACCGGTATAACTTAAATTATCACCATTTATAAATCTAATAGATTTTTTATTTTCATTATATATTTTTAAAAATATTTCATAAATACTTTTAGAAGTACTATTTTTAAAGAAATCATGTAATATATCTATTATTTCTTTTAAAGAAAATTTTCTATTATTTTTAGGTAATTTAATAGTAGGTTCTTCTATATTAGCAACACCTTTTATAATTGGCCATAGAAAAGAAGTTTCATTTAAAAATTTGTAATCATATTCAAGAAGAATATCTACACTACCAGGTATTCTTTCTTTACTTAAATTAATTCTAATATTTTCTAATGTATTTAAAATAGTTCTTTTATCACTGGATATTGCTAATAATTTTTGTAGTTCTTTTTCTTTATCTTTTAACTCATTTTTAAAACATGTTGACATAA
>ULXZ01068569.1_pt1 | contig 20905 bp, 39 predicted proteins | sample 1961701 | NCBI WGS metagenome assembly ULXZ01 (sample SAMEA4835850, study PRJEB28245) | human gut metagenome | biome: gut microbiome; material: fecal sample | place: Denmark | collected 2008 | reverse complement strand
CGGCGGTTTAACGGCTTTGCCGACAAGTACATGAACGGAGATCGTAAACTGACTTCCTATTGTTTAAAACATGTAAATGCTTTTCACAAATGGCAGCACATTTGCAAGATGAAACCTGTTGATTACTCGAAAATAGAATGGGAAAATTCGTTTAAAGAAGCTGGTAGTGAAATAGGTACGGCTTGTGCAGGTGGTAAATGTGAGTGGAACCCTGATCAAATCACTAAGGATTAACGTTAAAATAAAAAACTGATAACAATGGATACAAGAATTTTATTTAAACAGCAAGCACAAGAATCTTTATTTGCAGGTATTGAAGAGTTAACGGAGGCGGTGGCCTCCACACTTGGCCCGAACGGGCATACCGTAATTATCGATAAAGGGTATGGCATACCTCACATTACTAAAGATGGGGTTACCGTTGCTCGGGCCTATGATACCAACGACCCTATAAAAAGAATGGGGGCTACCCTAGTGAAAACTGTAGCTGCTAAAACTTGTGATGAAGCCGGGGACGGTACAACAACCGCTACAATTTTGACGCATGCCCTAATTAAGGAGGGTATGAAAAAGATGCATTTCGTTAAAAATCCTCAGGATTTTAAACGGGGTATAGAATACGCCACTCAATGTGCTGTGGAGTTTATTGAATCTAAATCTCAGAAAATTGCTGTTGATGATTTTGATAAAATCCGGCAAATAGCAACTGTTTCAGCTAACGGAGATGAAGAGATTGGTTATCTGATTAAAGAAGCTATTACTAAAGTAGGTAACGACGGTGTAATTACCGTTGAAGAAAGTGCTAAAGGAGTAGAAACCTCAATTGAGGTATCAACAGGCTTCCAGTGGGAAAAAGGTTTGGTTAACCCCTATTTTGTAACTGACCCGGAACGTATTGAAGCTGTTTTGGATAAACCGTATGTTTTGGTTTTTGGACAGAATATCAATTATGTTCAGGAAATTATGGCTATTGTACAGTCAGTTTACACGGTGAAACGGAGTTTACTCATTGTTGCTCCTAATATGAGCAATGATGTAGTAAAATTTTTGGTGATGAATGTGCAGCAAACAAATGGATTGAAGGCATGTTTTGTAAAAGCACCGGGGTATGGGCAAATTCAGAAGGATTTGTTGATGGATTTGGCTGTTAAAATTGGTGCACAGGTAGTGGGGGATGAATATGGTCATCCGGTGACCGAAGCAGGAGTAGACTGGTTGGGAGAATGTGACCGGGCAGTTGTTTCATCAACCAGAACGGTGCTTGTGGGTGGAGCAGGTAGTGAGGAAGAAGTAAACACCCGGGTAGCTGCAATTAAATCTCAGATAGATTCATTTACAAATAGTTTTGACATCGAAAAATGTCGGGAAAGAATTGCTAAACTTACCGGAGGAGCTGCAATTATTTATGTAGGTGGAAACAGCGAAGTTGAAACTAAAGAACGCAAAGATCGTGTGGATGATGCAATTGCTGCAACACGGGCCGCAATAGATGAAGGGTATATTCCTGGAGGAGCTACTGTTCATTTTCGGGCTGCTTTGGTAGTTAAAAAGGAGGCTATAAATACTTCTACCGATTTCAATATGGGGATGGAAGTGGTTGCTGAGGCTTTATTTGCTCCGTTCCGTCAGCTTTGTGTTAATTCGGGTATCAATGCCGATAAGATTTCAATTGCAGTTGAAAATGCTCCTGAGTGGTTTTTTGGTTTAAATCCGGTAAGTGGAGAAGTGATTGATTTATTTGAAGCTGAGGTTTTAGACCCGGCCAAAGTCTCACGCGTTTCACTGGAAAATGCCGTTTCGGTAGCTATACAGTTCTTAAACACATACTGTGTAATGGCAGAAGATGAAGAACCCAAAAAGTAAAGCCATGAGCCAGAAACGAATTGGTGTTGGAGATATATGTCGTGTCCGCCATAATGAAAGCGGGCACGGCTTTCCAGAAAACACTTTGGTAGTAATAAAAGAATGTTATCCCCGGTTCAGCGAATTTCCCACTAGATTTAAAGCTGCCACCCGTACCGAATGGTGGTATGTTGAAATTGGGGATATTACTTTATATGCTCGGAATAGAAACAATTTAGACTTTTAACACGATGGAAATAGTTTGTGAATGTTTGGGATTTAGTATTATTGTACTGATTGGTGCTTTAGTTATTTATCATAAGAAAAATAAACGTATCCGCAAATGTTGCTGGATGAATCGACAGATGATGAAATACCCCTCTAACGGAGTTCCTTCAGAGTTTTTTATTGATGCTATTTCACGTAAATTCCCAAATTCGATTTACAAAGAACGTGTCAATGATTTACTGATAATAAATAATAATTGTTTGTTAGCCAATGTATTTTGTCAGGATGGGGTTTTATTTGTTAGTATGGTAGTGGATAAGGCGCATGATAAAAACCTTGTAGAGTTTTTAAGATATTGGGATGGTAGGCACGAATGTGATGCGGTAGCCTATCTGATGGGTTGTGGCTGTTATAACATGAAAATGTGATATGAGTAAGGGATTGACAGAGCAGGATAGAGAGCGCATTATGCAAAATGCGCCTGATTATATCACCGAATCCACCGACGTAGTTAAAGATTTATATGTTGCGTCGGAATGGGCTAAAGAAGAACGTGATTTAAGCCCCAAACGGTATTATTCTTTGGTTTTGAATGAGGGCACCGATGAAGAAAAAACTATCGAAATAGACTATCAGCAGATAGTAAATGTGAGTGCTTATATAAAATCAGTGGGAGGAGATTTGAGTGCTGTTAAGGCCGCTAATGTGATGCGGTTGCATTACCTGAAATTAGAAAGAAATTACCAACGTACCGTACAAGAATTAAATAAAGCTTTAGGTACAAAGCTACGTAAGTCCAGGAATTTAGTGGACTATACGGGCACGATTATGGAGCTTTTTGGTAAGTTTTATACCATAACGGATGTAGCTAAAATAATGGCTAAGGAATACCGTATAAAAGTTCCTGAGGATGAACTTAAAAAGTTCTATGTTGAAAATCGTGACCTGATTACACGCCGACGGGCTGAATACGTACTTACTAATAAAGATTTTCGTATTGCCACTGAAACGGGGCGTTTGGAAGTATTAAACCAGATGCTCACAGAAGTAGAAATTAAAAACCGGGCAGCAGGTGGCAGTAATGTAGATTTGTGTAATTTGATATTACGCATTATTGAACAGGCCCGTAAAGAAGTTAAGGGAAACGAAATTAAAATGACCGTTGACGGTCGTATAGATATAAACGCCACATTACAGGCAGAAACAAACGTTATGTCTGTAATGAAACAAATGTCGATTAATGCTCTTGTTATAGGGTTAACGGCTGCTAAAGCCGGGTTGAATCCTAGCGTGTTAATTGCTCAGCTTGCTAATAGCTGGTATAGCAAATTTAACGGATTTAATAGCAACGTAATGGACGGTGCAACTGTTCAACTGCCTAGTGCTTTGATTAAACAGTATGATTGGGGGCAAATTGAAGAGGCATCCACAAAATTCACCGATGAATTCGTTCCTATAGACGAAGTAATTGAAGATGCCAATCCTGTGGTGAATGAATCAGGTGAAAATATTCGTAAGAGAATGCTAGAACGGTTAAAAGCCATGAAAACTGCCAAAACAATTGAAGACACTAAAGCTAACCCCAACACTCCAGATACCACCCGTATTGAAGATTTAAAGGAAAATGGTGTTATATTGGTAGCTGATCCCGAAGAACAGGATGAACCTAAAGGAGAATTTGAAGTAGATTATAATTTGAATAAGGCTAAGAAGCAGAAGAAAGGTATGCGTATTAAAGGGGCCATTAAAGAATCTATAAGCCGCCATAAAGAGAAGGTGGATAAATTTGAAGGTCTTTCAAAGGAGGAACGGATTCGCCGGGCGAAACGTCTGGAGGCTCGTCGCAAAAGACGCGAACGTAAGAAACGTGAAGAAAACGATATTTTATAAAGGCTATATTTGTAGCAATTTAAATACCAAAATTTAACATTATGCAAAAAGATTTTATTACAGCTACTCCAGATTCGGGGGGGCTGGAGGTACAACGGTAAACGTTAAAGCCTCCGCAAATAGTGGGGCAGCTCGCAACACAACCATTGCTGTATCAGGTAGTGGAGTTTCAAAACAAGTTTCTATTAGTCAGGCAGCAGGACAACAAGTCACTGTAATAGATTTTACCGGAGGAAGTAAATGGTATCACCCCGGATCAGCCGTAGGAGATAAAATACCCGTACCGGGTAGTATTACCATGGATATTGCACCGGGTGAAGGTATAATAAGCGGAAGTTTAACTTTTGATAGAGTTATCACTTCTGCTAAAATTACCGATGATTATGGTGACTTTGCTCCTATTGGATTTACCCCAGGAAGTAAAGCAATTGGATTTGGCTCAAATGACACTTCTGAGGGTGATTATCAAACAATTGAATTACAATTCCAAGGATTTACGGGAGTTTTAAATATAGAACTTGCGTGTCGTGAGTAATGAAAGAATTAATTTCTGATTATAGTTTTAAGAGGGGTTATTATACCCCTCTTTTTAATTACCATCCGGTGTGGTGTTATAAGAACGAATCATCCACGCTTCTTTCTCCATACTTTCAATCATGTCCTCTAAAAAATTGAGGGTAGCTAAGTCTTTAGGAGAAATTTCTTCATGAATTTCACGAATATGACGGATAGTTTTGTCCCAGTCATCACGAATATAACCCCACATAGTTAAGGCCTGTGGAACGGCTTCATCCATGCTAAATTCTTGAATGTGATTGTGGGACAGCATAGCCTTCATACTTCCTAATGGACGTTCCCCTAAAGCCCGGATTCGTTCAGCAACGTCATCTACGCGCTCAATTTCGGCTTCATAAAGTTTAAGCATAGCTTCATGATAGGAACCAAAAGAATCGCCTACAACGTTCCAGTGGAATTGCCATGTTTTTAACATAAGTGTAAAATGATCCGCTAATAGACCATTTAGATGATCAGTGCTGAGCTTAATTTCATCAGCAGTTAAACCTGTTTTAATCATAATAAAAAGCTTTTTGATTACGATTCTATATACGTATTATGTAACGTTAATGGTTTAGAAGTATTTAAGATTTTCAGGATTTTTCTTGGTTATTTCTGAATTTTGTATCACATTTGCATTGTCAAACAATAAAACACTAGAAAAATGGAAAACTTTATGTGTAAAGCCTATCATGTGTATCAGTCAGGGAATATTTGTGAAACCTCACTTTTAGAAGCTGAAACCAAAGAAGAACTTCGGGTGAAGCTTGAGAATTATTATAACGATAATTATTCTCATCCCTATGGGCCTTTTAGGGCAAAGTTTGTTCATGTTTCATGGACTGAATATGATGTAATTTCAGTCAAGAGACCCGTTGAAGGTATTGATTTTTCTTTATTAGATTCAGAGCCTTTATTCATTGTTAAAAAGCAGATTAGTATGAAAAATTTAGTTATTCAATATAAAAAGACACAGTACAATTTAATACCCTTACATGATGAACAGTTGAATGGTAGAGTGGCCGGGTGGAATAGTGAAATAGTAAGAGGGTACCGAATGAGAATTCGGATCGACAAAGATATTACTGACCCCCTTTATCCTTTTATAATGATAATTGAAAGAGATAAAGTTTTGGCTGATAACGTGGAGCATACAGTTTTCTGTAAGATTTACAAAGTACGTAAATTTCATGATCGTGGTTGTAAACCAGAAATTATGTTATGTGCGGAAGTTTATCAGAGGGGTGTAAAATATCGTGGTAATAAATTTCAACAGATGATGCAAAATATTGCTAATAAAGTATTTGGTTATGAATAGTAAAATCTTCACTAGAGAAAAAGCCGTTCGGGTTAAAATTGATCAGCCCAGCACCAATCAAATTTTACACAAACTTCATGGTAAAATAGGAATTGCTGTTAGTTCAACGTTTTGTTGCCAAACACAAACAATACGTGTATATTTCACCGAAGGTGATCTTAGAAGCATGGTTGTGCCTGTAGATTATTTAGAAAAATATTAGAATTTTCGTATAATTCTTGGTTAATTCCAAAATTCTTTACACCTTTGTATTGTCAAAATAACAATACAAAACAACTTAAAAAACATTTTATCATGAAATCATCAGTTTTTCAAAATGAAACCCCTCAGGAAATTTTGCTAAAAATAAAGAAAGTAAAAGCCCTTGCAGAAAGTGGCATAGGTGGTGAAAAAGAAGCGGCCCAGCGTTTACTTGAAACACTTTGTGCTAAATACGGAGTTACGCCTGAGGAACTGAATGAGGAACAGAAGAAAGAATATATGTTTCGTGTGAGAAATTCTGTTTTAAAATTGTTTATGCAGGTGTATGTTTTCATGTTCGATGCAACCGAACGGTATGAAAATGATTTGCATTATTACAAAAAGAAAGGTGTGAATGATCATTTCATCGGGTGTGATTCTGACCCCGTCAGAATATATTGAATTTAGTCAGCTATGGGAATGGCATCGCCAAAATTATTTAGTTGAGCGGAAAAGAATGCGTGAGCTTTTTGAAAAAGCTTATATTGAAAAACATTCATTGTATCCTAATGAAATCAGGGATGAATATAGAGCTTCTAAAAAGAAAAAAGATACTTTACAGGATTTGAATGCTATTATGGCGTTAACGAATATCTGTTCAGATAAAACTTTTCACAAACAAATTGAAAACACTAAAGAAAACTAAAGGTATGAAATTAAAAGAGAGAATTAAATTAGCTTTTCGCCTGATTAAATCAAGCGAGGCTTATGATGAAATTTGCCGTAAGAGTTGTGAATCAGTTGTTATGGATTACTGGAAATTTCGTAGGGGAATAAATCATTTACTTGAAAAGGTAATATAAGATTCTGCTCATAGGGATAATGCTGGAATTACTTCTAAGTTTAGTTCTTTCACCATTCATGAACCTATTTTTAATTTAGAAAAAGATATGCTGGGTGATCTGTTGTTTATGAGTGAAGCAGCTCCTAATTTAAAAAATGAAAAAGATGCACCTAAAAAGTATATTGTTGATTACTTAATGGTAAAATTAATGGAAGACGAAAGGTTTATGGAAAAAGCGACGGATACTCAAACAGTTGCTCTTAAACTAGCAAACTTCTTAATAAAGAACAACTATATAAAAACTCGGATTGACCAATTGGATTCCGGTCAAATTAAAGTTGTGTATTGGGTAAATACGTTTAAAGAAGATGAGCATTAAACAAAAGAAAAAGACAGAGTTTTTTCTAATTCAAAATGCTCTGTGCGGGGATCAAAAGGCATATAAGCAGCTATTTGAAAAGTATTACAAAATACTACATTACCAATTAAATAAATACCTGAGGGATGAGGATGCAACGGCTGATTTATGTATGGAGACTTTTGAAAAAGCGTTCAATTCTTTGCACAATTATACTCCTGAATATGCTTTCAGCACGTGGCTCATTCGAATTGGGCTGAATATGGCTATAGATTATAATCGTGCCCGTAAAAGGCATTCGTTTGTAAGAATAGATACCGATGAGGACGACGATGATGCAAAGTTTGTATTTCAGTTAAAAGATGAAGCCGATACCCCTCTTGAGGGGGTTATGAATGTTCAATATGTGGATTTTGTGAAAAGAATGATTGAAGAATTACCCCGGTGGCACCGTCGTATGCTCGAACTGAAATATTTAGACGGCCTTACTTATGAAGAGATTGCTGATGAATTGCAGGTACCAGTAGGTACAGTAAAAGGAACTTTACATAGGGCTAAGGAACTTTTTCAGGAAATATTGAAAAACAACAAAGAAGAATAATTATGGATAAATATTTTCTTAGGTTAAGAAAAGAAGACTTTTTAAAGTTTGAGGTTCATGAATTTCCTAATTGTTTAGACAATGGTCGTCTATGGTATGATGTTTGGATATATTATAAGGTACTAATATACGTGTTTACACAGCCCCTCCACACGAGGGGCTCGTTGTATTATACTTGTCAGAGTAAAATATAGTTTTGTCATTATAGACAAAACAGAAAATTCTATTAGAGTGTATATACTCAATAACAATATAAAATAAATAAGTTATGGGAAAGTCAATTATTGTAATAGAAGAAGAATCAATCACCCAAAATAATCATGTCTTTTTGAAAAGAAAAATAACAATAACTTCTTCACGTGGGGTTGAAACCGTTCACGAAGATAAAATCCTATTAAAGGATTTATTTAAAGTGGATTCAGAACTAAATATTTTTGAACGCTATCTAGTAAAACTATATGATGAAATCGTTCAAACTAAATTTCTATTTCAAAAACATAATGAAAGCACCATCAAAACTTCCACCCAGAGTAATTAGACCTCTTGATTCAAATTCTCCTAAAATTTGTCTAAATTCTAATTCATTAAGCCCTAATTTAAAACAATGTTCGTGGTATTTAATATCGATGGAATTGTCTAAAGGATCTTTAGGTAATTGGTAAATGTAATCCCACACTCTTTTTAAATCATTGCTATTCATAATATCAATTTAAAAAATTCTTGTTCAAAGATAGGAAATTTATTACATTTGTCCAAGTCCAGAGGGACTAATTTATCAGCAAAAAGAGAAAGCTGGAAAGAAAGAAATTTCTGACCAGCCTTCATAGTTTAAATGGATCGTGTAAAGATGTATATTAGTACTTATTATAAAATGAATGATACAGTTTACTGTGCATTGGTGAATAATTCAGCTAGCCGGACCCCTAGTGATATTAAAAAGAAAATTAAACAATATCTTGAAATTATAGATAAAGAGGAAATATTACAAATATTTCAGCCTGGAAGAGAAGACCCTCATTATTACCTATTTAACAAATGATTATTATAAACCAATTAAATAATAGAAATTATGAATGCCGAAATTGTAAACAGAATTATTTTTATCGTAGCGTTATTAATGCTCATTATGGTACTAGTGGGTTTGATTCATTCAACCCTTCTAAGAAAAAAGTTGAAGCGGCGTCTTTATGAAGCAATAAAAACCCTAGAGAAATACCCTAATATTACCTTAAAAGAGGGTGAAAGAGAGTACAGTGTGTATTTTATTTGTAAGAGTGAGAAGGCATATTTGAACCGTTCAAAAGAAACTTCGGGTGAATGGGGTGCATTCTGTGAAGTTGATAAAAGAACAATGAGGCAGTTTATTGCCTGCAACTCTCACGTGGAGATTATGAATATACCAGTAGAGGACCTTTATTTTGAATGTTTCTATAAAATAGTCAGAGTGAAATGAGTGAAAATACGAAAAAACTACCGAGCCCTGTTAGGGGAAAGAATAAGGGAGCTAGAGCTGAGTTTGCAGGTTGTTAGCCAGCATGTCCAAAATAATGAAGAATTGATTCGTAGAATCATAAAGGTGTTGAACTATAGAATTCCGGCCATAGAACGTATTGCAGGTATATTTGATATACTGATTCGGAGTGGACATATTAAAGGAGATATTCACCTTTAAAATAGCTATCGATAGGAAATTATGTAGGGGTAGCGTATGTGGTTGACGATGAGTGTCGGTGGAGTAAGGGGTCAGAATATGACGAGGATAAGTGGTCAGTTCTGGCCCTGTTTTATAGGGTAAGATTTGAAAAGTCTGTTCCTGGAATTATATTGTAAATGAAATAGATGTAAGAATAGAAAATGGGTGATAGTGAAATTAGAGCGTCCAGAATGGATTCCCTGTTCAGCCTCTCTGATAAAATATCAGGGTGACATTAGGTATAGGGAGGCCATTGATAAAGATATATAGAGCATGAGGTATATATGGGGTATTGGAGGGGTGTGGGTGTTTGGTATGGGGTTATGGGGTAATTTAGATTTTGGTATAGGGTATTTAGAGGGCGCGGTTTCCTCTATATTCGGAAGGTAAGCCTTCCCCCGGTCAATTTCCCGGCAGCATCTACCCAGTAATTACACAAAAGTAAAACAGTATGTATAGACGAGTAAGAATAAGAAAGCGGCGTAAAAGACTGATATTAGTCTGTCCGAATTCCGAAAAAAACATGAATTATGTGCAAAGACTTGATGAGCTTCACCTACTTGAAAAGTACACGGTTTATCCGGAAAAGATTGAATTAATTACGGTGACTTTAGACGTGCCCGTAGACAAATATGTCTTTAAAAAATTCATCCGTTCATGGGGTATTTATGGACTAAAATTTGTAGACGAAATGACACCTAGACTTTAACACTAGTTAAATAAAGTTAAAGTCTTAACGTAACTTCCATACCTTTTCTAAGTTAGCGTTAAGACTTTTTGAGAAAATAGTAATATCGTTTTAGGCAACTCCCGGAAAATTTTTATCTACGGTTTTGTACTTTCCATAAAGTGTTAAATCTGTTAAAAATCGTTATGTTGGAAAAGGTAGGGAAGTTACGTGAATTTGAAGATAATTTTATCGGGTGAATTTTGGTTGAACTTATAATTTATAACTTTTTTAGCGGTGTATTACTTACACTGTATAAGTAAAAATGTAGTTTTACTTATAAATTGTAATTTTGTGCAAACAGAAGAGTTTTAAATTGTAATTTTCATGACTAAAGTCTTGGTGCTTTATGGAGGATATACTATATTTGCAGTGTCTAACAAAATTATACAAAATGGAACTTGAACTTATAAAAGTAAAGATAAAAGAGGGTCTTGAAATTAAACGCCGTAATTATGCTACTATAGTGATAAACGGTACCGAAGCCGGGTATATAGATGATAGTGGAGTTTATTTAAGACTTTATAACCCTACAACGCCTTTTGGCGTATTAGTATCAGTTGAAATTGCTGGTAAAGATTCATCCTTTGCTGATAAATGCCGGGTGGTTGAGAAACATGCACATGCTATTTATGATCGTTATGATCTTCTTATAAAGAAACTTCTGCCTCAAATCTAATTGAGGTCTCTTTTCCGTGAGAAGTGTTTTTATTGTTTTGACACGTGAGGTGGTGTAACAGCCACCTCTTTTTCGTTATATAACTTTACCCATCACTTTAAAGTATAAAGTATCAATCAGGCTAGTCTGAGAAAACTATAAAAACAGTTATTCAATCATGCAAAAAGATTTTATTACAGCTACTCCAGATTCGGGGGGGGGCTGGAGGTACCACCGTTAATGTAACCGCAGCTGCTAATACCGGAGATGATAGAACCACCACTGTTAACATTACTGGAGGTGGAATTACTAAAACAGTTAGTATAAGTCAGGCAGGAATCCCTCCTGATATTTTAGGTGGATGAGCAGATGAAGTTAAATACTATGAGTATCCCATTTTCATGTTTCCTGATGTTTATTCAGTTGAAAATGGTCAAGTAGTTAAGGGTTATTATGAATTGGAAAATGGTAAATCATTTTACAGTGAGTGTCAAACTAGTGGTGAAATAGCTTTTGTAATGGATTGGGGTGCACGGCTGTGTACCTTTGATTTTGGAACATCAGCAACATTCCCATGGAAGAAAGATGCTGGCCAAATTATGACAAATGGCACTATAATTCAGGTTATAGAATTGGCACAAAATGAAACAGTGTCTTTGAGTAAACCCGATAATTCAGAATTCTACATTTATATAAATGATACAAATATTCATCAAAACAACTCAGAAATAACTGGCATAGTCGGGGTGGCTCAAATCAAGAATAAATTGAGCAGTATTGGTTGGGCAGTTAATTTGAACCCGGCAAGTAATGATACCTTTACTACAGTCACTTTTAGTAAATTGTGGGTAGATGCACCGCCTATTTTCTTTTCAACCTTAAAAAAAAGACGCAGGTAGCAGTGAGTTTTCAGATAGTTTTTCTTGTGTATTAAGGTAGTTATTTCTTTTCTGATTTTTAAGTTATAGCCCGGTGATAAAAGCCGGGCTATTATTTTTCTAAGAAAAATAGGAAATTTCTTTGAACTTTCAAGAATTATTTACAACTTTGCATTGTCAAACAATAAGAATGAAGGTTATGCAAGGCGCAAGATATTATAAAAACTTAGATTTTAGTAAACCAGTAGCAACCCACCGATGGGTTGATAATATCAAAACAAGAAGAGAACTGGCAAAAGTATGTCTTGTGGCTATGGCTCGGATAAATCAAGCTGAGCAGGGCACAATCACCAATCCCTATGAATTGGCTTCCTCTACAATGAAAGACGGCCGCACACTTATTCAAACCATTTACGAAGATGGTTATGTAATGTACAATGATGGTTGGTTCATCGTTGAATGTGATGAGGATGGAACACTTTACGTTGATGTAACAGGTATAGCTATTAAAGAATGTCCTGATTATCAAAATATGGAATACGTTATGGATGCTGCTTGTAAAGAATCTTGGCAAAATTCTTAGAAATAATTTGGAATTTTCTTGGCCGTCATCTTAGAATGTACTACATTTGTAATGTCAAAACAACAAAACATTGAATCATGGAAAATAATGCATCTAACAAAACGTTTAAAGCTTATCTAGTAACGAATCTTTACCCATACGAAGAAATGTATGAGGTAAAGCAAGAACCCGATTATTGTGGAGATTCAGTAGAGGAAGTGAAAGATAAAATTATTGATGATGTAATGAACAGTCGGCACGGAGATTGGGGCATATATGATTATTTTGAAGAATACATTAATGAATGTATGGTATGTGCCCATGAGCACAGAAGCGGGGAAAATATTGTATTTGTAATTAGAGGGTATAACTATTAAATAACAGAAATATGAAAACTTCATTCAACAATTCAGAATTTGCTAACAATGCAGTTATGTTGAATATTGTAAACAACCCAGAAGCAGCATATAAATACGTTAACCGTCCAAACTTAATTGCCAGTTTTGAAGAGTTAGTTCTTAACTGCGTTAAAATAGGGTTGAAGGTAAGTTTGCCCGATGATGCCGAAAAACTTTCTAAAAGAGCCTTAATAGATAGTTATAGAGGTATTGCCAACCAATATTTAGTAGCTATAAATAACACCGAAGAACCTGTTCAGGAGGAAGAGAAACCTGAGGAAGCACCCGCAGTGGAAGCTGTTGCTAAACCTAAGAAGCGGGGTAACGCACAGGAGCGTCTTGAAAGATACAGCGCAGAATTAGCTGAAAAGGAAACCATTGAAAATCCGTCTAAAGAAATTCGGTTGCGTATTGCTTCACTAAAACGTAAAATAGCCAGAGCAAATAAAGCTCTGGGTTTAAATGGCTATTTAGAACCTAAAACTACCAATATTTCTCTTGCTTAATTTATGTTCCACTAAATAATACGATTATGATCAGATCAGTCAGAGTTATGTTCCGTGGCCGTAAGATTGGCCACAACGTAAAAGTACGTACAATTCATGCCCGGGTTCAGGTGAAAAGAAACTTCAAACTTACGGAAATCATTGAAAGGCTTGAAAAGCACTATGAAGATATAGAGCCGGGTTCTGTAAAGGTAGAAACACGAAGATTAACCACTAAAAAGCAGCCGTTATGAGTAGATATTATGGAGTTTATTTAGCTTATTCAAAATGGGAAGTGTTTCCGGACGAAGTGGCAAACGATCCTAATATTCCAAGATATCCGTCTGATATTGCACGTGTCCGGTGCTTTGATAATAGTTTTGATCAATTGCAATGCTACAGTAATACTCCATGTCCAGCCAGTCAAATATTTGAAGCTGATTCCGAAAAGGAATTTGATGATAAAGTTGCCTATTTTAAACGAAAGTTTGAAGATGAAAAGTGGGTTCAGGAGCATATTGACCCCTATGTTTAATTACCTTTAACTCTTGTATTATGAACTATAGACAAAAGAAATCACCAATTGTTTCCTGGATGGAAAAGATTGAGAGTAAATGCACCGATAAGGTACCCGTTAAAGACAACAATATTACGTACATTGAATGCGGGCGTAACCCGGGCACCTTTTGTAAATATCATAATTGCCCGCTGAAAACAGCAGAATCTACCAAATAAGTACACGCAGTTATGAAAGAAAACAATATAGAATCAGGATGGAATTCGGGTGGTGTTTCAATCACCCCCGAAGAACTTAAATATGTAATGCAACATATAATTGGATTTACTGTAAAGTTTGAACAGTACTCCTCTAATTTCAGAGGACAGGTTACTGAATGCGATGGAGAAATGGTTAAAATGACATTAGCAAAAGATAGCAGTATATTCCCCAGTTTTATAGGTAGGTGTTCGTGTCAATTATTGGCGTCGGTAGACTTTAAAAAACATAGCATTGAAATGATACCGGGTGCAATTGTTTCAATGCAAAGAATGAAGAAAAATTAGAAAATTCCTGAAATTTATTCGGATTTTCTTTGTAGATTCAAAATAATTTCACACCTTTGTGGTGTCAAACAATAAAACACTAGAAAAATGGAAATTCAAGAAATTGCAAACTACAAAAACTTAGGCAGTCTTTACAATGTGGAGTTAATTGGTGAAAGCCGTGTTAAATTACACATAAAATCTGAAACAGATTTTCCTTACATCATCCGCAAAAATAAAAGCGGTGATAAATGGGTGTTAACTCAGGGGTGGCGTTACAGTGAGGCAGAGCCTATGAAATTTTACCAATTAAAGGTATGTGAAACAATAACTCAGTGTCTTGACCGACTTATCAAACGTCACAATAACCACTATTTGACGAAAAATGGCAAATGGAAAACCATTGAATAATTATACCATGTTTTATAATCAGTCTTATAAAGATAAAACAAAGAAACAATTAGTTGAAATAGGGGTGGAACATGTGAAAAGGTTTATGAATTTGAACCGAGTTCCACTCCCTACATTTTATTTGTTTCCTGATTCGAATCCTTATGGGTATTGTGGTCTATGTGACTTTAAAAGAAGAGCGATTAAAATTCATGTACCCGACGTTGCAAACGTTTCCTTCAACCCTTCACCCGGTGGCAGGCAGTGGTCTTACCCCGGTTATAAAATAGACCGCACTGGTGTGGGCGTCATATCACACGAAATAGGCCACTGGGTGGACTACTGCGTTAAATTACACCGTGGCTTCCCAAAGAAAGGTAAAATCACGGGATATGAGCCTAATATTTACGAATCCGTGGCTGAGAGCATGCGTCTATTTATACTTAATCCAGGCCTGCTGCATATTATCGCTCCAGAAAGATGCGAATACATTGTTAAAAGTGGTCTAAAACCCGTGGTTACTGAGGATTGGGACAAGGTGCTGGAAAACGCACCCGCAGAATATTCCAGACAAATACTAAAGAATTATCTTGGTTTTCATTGTTGAATCCAGAAAAAGTATTATGTTTGTATTGTCAAACAGTAAATAATATACGTCATGAAATCACAAACTTATCTCAACAAAATTAAAAGTTTCTTTAAGAAAAACGCTGGAAAAGAAGTAACTCGGTATCAGATGATTCAGTATGTATTAGAACCCGAAAAGTGGGAAAAGGCTCGTAAAACTACGTGTATAGTGGACTCTGTGACGAGTAAATTACAATACGAGGGGTATATTGATAAGGGGCAAAATGGAAAGTGGATAATATTAAAAGAGATTCCGGAATCTCTGACATCTACCCAAATTAATTCATTTAAATTCACCCTTTAATTCATAGAAATAATGGAAAAGGTTTTAATCGACTTAACAGAAGAAGAATCAGATGCAGGGTGTAACAAAGACGCAGCCTGAGTGCCTGGTGAAAAATGGCTACTCAACTAACGTCAGAATATATTTCGATGTTTACTAAAATCAGTACATCATGAAAAAGTTCAAAACAGGCACATCTTTTCACATAGAAAGCGAGGACGGTTCGTGTCACACTGTATCAATAGCCTCTGTTAAGGTCTCAAAGACGGGGGAAGTCCAGGTGGTGGGACAATTTACCGACCCAGCCAGTGTTCGTTACGTAAACGAACCAATAGACATTAAACCGGGGCGAATACGCTGTACGATGCACTGTAGTGCAATGGTGCGTTTTATGTATGAGGGCCGAATGCGTACCGCAGCTATTACCCACACCACCATGAAAGCCTTTCGAATCATTAATAATGAGCTAGGGGTGACATGGATTCCTATGCATATAGTAAGATGGTCTGTACAGGCAAACCAATTCCTAGTGATAGATGAAGATTATGAAATAACTTTCACGAAAGATGTATTACCGGGTATGGACGCTTTTCCTCCCAATATTGATCCAGAAGAATTAATTGAAATTTTTGACAGAGCATTATGATAACAATTTACAAACTCCACCCACTATGCCATAACAGAGTTGCTATGGAGGGTAAAGTAGATAATTACTCGATGGCATTGGCAAAAATACGGCATCTAAAAACTACGTTCAGTGATGTTGTCGATATTAAAACGTATACTTCAAGACAAACATTTACTTCAAATACGGTTATTCATGTGGTTTGCAAAAAGAAAATCCAAGCGTTTGGCCGCGAATACACCAAAGACTATCATTCATATTATGAGCTTGTGGAAGAGCAGGACAATAATGTTACTCCGCAGGGTTTTAATGTTGAATTCATACAGAATGATAGCGATTTAAACGATGTGACCGTATTAATTTCACGTAAAGGTAAAAAGTGGTCAACTCTGAGTAATTTAACCGTCGAAGAACTAACCCATTTAAAGAATGAACTTGTTGAATACCTAAAAATAGAAAAGCCATGAAAAATCTAGTATTATCAATTATGATGGTGTTGTGTGGCATCGTAGGTTACACACAATCAAATGCAATCATTGTAAATGAATCTCTTCCTAAAGTTGGAATCTCCCCCTATGAATTAGGGTATTTTTCAACATTTCCATTCGGGTTAATTCCATATAATTATAGTCCGAAAATCGTAAACCCATTCGAACGTCAGCAGATTAAACAAATTTCAATTGTAGATTCAGTTTATTTGCAGATATGGTTTAAAGACGGCGGTATTATTCAGATGAGGGTTAAAGAAAACCAATTTTGCCAATCAGTTACCACCCCCTACCGTAATTCTCCGTTCATAAACAGTGATTCCTTGACAGTTTTAGGGTATACAAATTATGTGGCTGGAATTAATATTCAGATTATACGCATACCTTTTTTAGAAAAGACTTACTATAAACCAAAATACAGTGATTATCACACAAAATGTTTCAAATCGGATGTAGTGGCATCTATACGACGAATTTCTAATCCATTCAATTATCAGGATGTGATGAATTTTAAAGAAGTAGTAAACGATATTTCTTTCGGAAGTCACATATTTGATCTTGAACAACCCTTTAAAAATATCTTATGGAGTGGTAGGGGTTATGCATATTTTGAAGAAGTTGAACTTAAACTAAGATAAAAATGCTACAGGAAGAAACAATATACCCCGGCGGAACACCACCTAAAAAGGAAGGGTTTATCAGAAAAATTTTGGGTACAAAAATCGGTGGCAGACCCCTTACAATAGGGGAAGCAATAGTAGACATTATGGTCATACTTCTTGTATACGTTCTGATTTATTTGGTATTCAATTCATGCACCCGGTGTACTCGGGAAGTAGAATCAGCACCAACAGCGTCTTTTGAAAGCCCGGTAGATACGCTTTCAACAATCGCTGACAGCGTCTTCACCTATATCTTTTTACTCAGGCTTGAACATCCACGGATTGTTATGGCACAATGTATTGAAGAAAGTGGTAATTTTACCAGTCTTTCATTTCGAAATGGACATAATTGTAGCGGAATGAAAGTTCCGTCAAGACGGCCGACATTAGCCATTGGTACTCTATATTATCATGCCCGTTTTAATTCCTGGCAGGAATGCCTGATGGATTATGCAATTTGGCAAAGTATATATGCCCGTGGGAAAACCGCAGATGAATATCTTGCCTATTTAGACACCGTATATGCTGAAAAGAAGGGTTATAGTAACCGTTTACGAAAAATAATAGAAACACGATTATGAGAACAGAATTATTACGAATTTTACGGGCCAAAGCTGCCGCTAACATCAAAAAGATATGGTATTGTAATGGTCATGGGTGTATTCGTGAAGAGTACAAAAATGGATCAATAGAAACAATGGTTTTTAATCGTTCAAGGATAGAACAGGCGTATATCACAGCAACCCGGTATTATATATTGGAATGTATTAAACATCTCCGTAACGGACACGATTTAGAATCTCTATGAAAATAAAAACCTGAGAGTTTTGTCTTTATTCAGTAACTTTACCATGAGATTAAGCGTTATAACACCACATTTATACTAAAACAATGAATAAGCAAAGACGAAACCGTATCGAATATGTGAAGGCAAAATTAGGAGAATTAAAGTACGAAATAGAAAATTTACAGGAAGAAGAAGACGAAGAATATAACAATTTACCCGAAAATATACAAGACAGTGATCAGGGGCAAAGTATGTACGAAACCGCCAACAATCTGCAAGATGCCGCCGATTTTATCGACGAAGCTATAGACTACTTAGATCAGTCGATTGAAAATCAAAGGGAATCGTCCCAATATATAACAACAATTAAAATTTTGAAACAATGAAAAAATCCGAATTGATTGCAGCTGTAGCCAAAAAAGCTGACTTTTCGCAAAAAGAAGTTGAAGCCGTTATTGAGGCTTTCTCTGACGTGGTTGTTGAAAACTGCGTTGAAAAAGGAGAGGAAATTTCATTCCCTCTGGGAAAATTTAAACAAAAGGTGAATCAGGCAAAAACCGGAACCAGCCCTCTAACTGGTAAGCCTATGAATGTACCCGAAAGTCGTTCGTTGTCTTTTAAGCCATCTAAAACAATCAAAAAGATTGTTGAACCTGCTAAAAAGCAATCCGGTAAGGCAAAGGGTAAAAAATAAGAATTCGTTATTCAGACTGAGGTTTTAATTTCAAAAAAGATGTGATGACTGTAAAATGTTGTCGCATCTTTTGTTTTTGTTAAGATTTATCCTGAATTTCTTGGTTAATTCCAAAATTCTTTACAACTTTGCTTCGTCAAACAATGAATAACGTATGAATAAGCGAGTAGATTTTGTATCGGGTGGTTATTACATTTTAACCGATGAAGAACAACAAATTTATGAAATTTGTGGAGATACATGGTTAGACGAATATTGCCGTTACATATCAGATAACGACATCATGTATGATGAACCCGCCGTAAATACAGCTTCTTCTGAAAATAAATCTAAACAGAATATATTACACAAATTATGGCGACTATTACATTTATAGGAAAACAGCCTGATATGTTTCAGCATGCCGATTTTACCCGGCGTAATTTTCGTGGATTAATAGACATGGACAAAATGCTGGACCCTCATGGTTCCACTATTTATGAAATGAATTCCCAGCGCACCTATGTATTTAGGTATGCTAATTTACAGAATTTCGATAAACTTAATGGACGGTACCTGACATGTCAGGAATACCCTTCTGAAAATTTTTGGGTTTTAAGTCCAAAATGGATGCTGAATCAACAGCACCTATCAAAAGAAAAGATGAACTTTTACAATAAGATTTTAGATAGTTTATCTCTTGGCTCATGCTCAGGGGCTAAATTGAAAAGATTAGTTGAAACCGGAAAAATTAAAATTGTATGGATGCAAAACAAAAGTATTTAGATGAAATCAGAGAGCTTGATGAAAGCTATCTAGAAGAGAAGCGTCGTATTTTACTTGAATATGCCCGGCAACACTGTCCCTATAAAAGAGGTGATCAGGTTAGAGATGCCACCGGGTGGATTGAAATACAAAAGGTTTTAGTTACTTACCGTAGAAAAAACCTTCCACAAATAGAATTACATGGTGTATGTCTGACTAAAAGCAAAAAACCATGCTCTAATGGGACAACCAGAACAATACTGCTTGATGAAATTATACAGAAATGAATAACGTAGAAGAACAAAGAAAATTATTCGACCGTATGGTCCGGAAGTACGAAATTCGTGCTTTTATCGATAAGGACCCCGTTAAATTTTCTCACAGATGGAGGGAACAGGTGAATAGAGAAATCACAGGAATTATTGCCTCATGGCTGGCGTATGGTAGCCGGGCTGTATTTCTGAATGTTCTTGAAAAACTGTTTACATATATGGGAGAGCTGAATAGCACTCCCTATCGTTTTATAATGGATAAAAGATACATAGAAATGAGCCGCACCCACCCGGTAAATAAAACTCTGTACCGTTTTAATACCTATGCAGACTTTTATGATTTATGTGAGGTTTTACATGACATATATACCCGGCACTATACTTTAGAAAAAGCTGTGCATAAAACTTATGTTCATGATGGGCTTGCTACTGATCTAGTAGCTTCTGTAACGAATTTATTTGACGGTAAGGTAAAAGGTATTCCGGCAGATGTAAAATCAGCCTGTAAACGTATTAATATGTTTCTGCGGTGGATGATTCGAAAAGACAGCCCGGTAGATTTGGGTTGCTGGCAAATGTTCAGCCCAAATCTTTTACTGATGCCTTTAGATACTCACGTTGCACGCGTAGGTCGTCAGTTAAATCTCATTACCCGTAATTCAGACGATATGAAAACTGTAATTGAACTTACAAACGCGTGCCGGGAAATATTTCCTGATGATCCATGTCGTATGGATTTTGCATTGTTTGGATATGGCATTGAACACCCGGTTAAAATTGCTAAAGATAAATAAAAACAGTATTTTTGTTTCGAGGTATATTTGTTAGAAACTATATTGTTGGAACTAAACTTTTTCACTAGGACGCTAACTGCTGAGACAGCAGTTTTGCGTCCAATTTTTAAAACTTAAAAATCAGAAATTATGCAAAAAGATTTTGTAACCGCCACTCCTGACACCGGGTCAAGTGGCACAACGACCGTCAATGTGACGGCTGCGGCAAACACTGGAGAAGCCCGCAACGCAGCAATTAATGTCTCCGGTTCATCCATCTCTAAGACAGTACAGGTTAGTCA
>ULXZ01074083.1_pt1 | contig 21054 bp, 18 predicted proteins | sample 1961701 | NCBI WGS metagenome assembly ULXZ01 (sample SAMEA4835850, study PRJEB28245) | human gut metagenome | biome: gut microbiome; material: fecal sample | place: Denmark | collected 2008 | reverse complement strand
GCATTGTGATTAGACTATAGCATTGTGATTAGACTATAGCACCGACGGCATTATAATGGGATTAGAGGATCGCCCAAAACATTAAAGTTTCATTAAAACACAGACTAAAAATGGGAAAACGGTTTTCTGGCGCCGCTTTATATGCTATAATTGCGGCAGAAATGAGGTGGAAGAATGCAGCGCGAGGAAAAAATACTTGTGTGCCTGTCCGGCTCGCCGACAAATGCGCGTGTCGTCAGAGCGGCAGCCAAAATAGCCGAGGCATTCCACGGAACGCTCACGGCGCTTTTTGTTGAGCCTGCAAATTATGCTGCCGAGCCTGACAGCCGCCTTGCGGAGAATATCCGGCTTGCAAAGCAGCTCGGAGCACAGATCAGAACGCTTTACGGAGATGATGCCGCGGCAGTCATAGCCGAGTATGCGCGCGTTTCCGGTTCGACAAAGATAGTGATAGGACGAAGCCCCGGCAAGCGCGGCATTTTTTCAAAAAAGAGCATAGTCGATCGCTTGGGTGAGCTTGCGTCCGATATAGACATATATATAATCCCAGACAAAAGCGAGACCTCGGATACGCCGCGCGGCTCGGCACGCAGTCAGGAGCAGCTCAGTCTTCGCGATGCGCTTATAACCGCCGTTATGCTTGCTTTCTGCACAGGCATAGGCTATTTGTTCTCCGATCTTGGATTTTCTACGGCAAACGTTATAGTCATTTATATAATCGGCGTTCTCGGCATTGCCATGCTCACCGCCGGACGCAGCTACAGTCTTGCAGCGTCCATACTCTCGGTCCTGATATGCAACTTCTTTTTCACGGAACCGTATTTTTCGCTGTTTTCGGACCCGAGCCATATTATGACGTTCATCGTCATGTTTGCAGCGGCGTTTTTCATATCGTCTATAACGGCAAGAATAAAGCGCCAGACGCATCAGACGGCGCTCAGAGTCTACAGAACAGAGATACTTCTCGAAACAAGCCAGAAGCTTCAGCAGGCGATCGGCACAGAGCAGATACTTACGGTGACTGCCGGGCAGCTTGTCAAGCTGCTTGAGTGCAGCGTTCTGATATACCCCGTTGAAAACGGCGATTTGAGCGAGCCGATGCTGTTTCCCGTGAACGAAAACGCCGGCTTTGACGATTATCTTACGCAGTATGATCGCGACAGCGCACGGTGGGTGTTAGAGAACGACCGCCGCGCCGGAAACGGAACGGATACGCGGCAGAAATCAAACGGAATTTACATGGCCATCCACGCAAACGGCAGAGTGTTTGCCGTTGCAGGCGTAGCCATGAAAGCCACCCCGATGCTTGAAAGCTTTGAAAAGACCCTGACAGTTGCGATACTTGACGAGTGCGGCCTTGTGCTTGAAAATGAGTATAACCGCATCGAAAAGCGCAGGATCGAAGAAAAGGCAAGAGCCGAGGAGCTACGGTCAAACCTTCTGCGTGCCATATCTCACGATCTGCGTACGCCGCTGACGAATATATCCGGCACCGCGGCGCTGCTAATGGAAAACGAGCTTCCCGAGGAAAAGCGCAGACAGATGTATGTTTCGGTGTACGACGATGCGCACTGGCTCATAGACCTTGTTGAAAACCTTCTTTCTATAACGCGCATGGAGGGCGGCAGCAGAATTGAAAACATGCAGCCGGAGCTTCTGGACGATATCTTCCGCGAGGCCGTTTCGCATTCGGACAGGCTGCTGTCGGAGCATGAGCTGGAAGTTAAGCTTGATGATGAGCTGCTCATGGCATATATGGACGCAAGGCTCATAGTGCAGGTTGTAATTAACCTTATTAACAATGCCGTGAAATACACGCCTCGAGGCTCGCATATCTGCCTTGAAGCGTCGGCACGGGATGACAGAGTGCTTATAAGCGTTACCGATGACGGAAACGGCATAAGCGACGAGGCAAAAGAAAAGATATTTGATATGTTTTACACCGGAAACAAAGCAAGCAGCGACGCAAGACGCGGCCTCGGCCTCGGGCTTGCGCTGTGCAAAAGCATTGTTGAAGCGCACGGCGGCAGCATAGAGGTTTCAGATAACACGCCGCACGGCGCGGTGTTTACATTCGATTTGAAAAGGGCGGAGGTGCAGCCTGATGAATAAACCGCAGATACTTATAGTTGAGGATGATAATGCCGTTGCTAATCTTATCTCGGCAACGCTTGAAACGCAGGACTACGCCTATAAGCGCGCAGCTACCGGAGCGGGTGCCGTTATGGAGGCATTATCGTGCAAGCCGGATGTTGTTCTGCTTGACCTCGGTCTGCCGGATATGGACGGAGTTGAGATAATAAAAAAGATCCGTTCGTGGAGCAATATGCCGATCATTGTGGTCTCGGCGCGCAGCGAGGATTTTGACAAGGTCTCGGCGCTCGATGCCGGAGCGGACGATTATCTAACAAAGCCGTTTTCGGTTGATGAGCTGCTTGCACGCCTGCGCGTTGCGCTCAGGCGTGTTCGGTACGACGGTGACAGGATCGGCGAGGAATCCAGCACATACGAAAACGGCGATATGCGTATCGACTATTCGGCCGGCTGCGTGTATATATCCGACGTCGAAATACACCTCACTCCGATAGAGTACAAGCTCCTGTGCCTTCTTGCGAAAAACACCGGCAAGGTGCTCACGCACAATTACATTTTAAAAGAGGTATGGGGAAGCCCAACCGCGTCTGACGTATCGTCGCTTCGCGTTTATATGGCAACACTGCGCCGAAAGCTGGAAAAAAACTCAAACGGCGTTCAGTATATCCAGACTCACGTCGGCATCGGATACAGAATGCTCAGAATAACGAATAAATAACTTGAAAGTGTGTGCCATTGAGCACAACTATTAACAGAATTTTCGTGAAATATTGCTCTTTGTGGTGCTAAACTATACACAATATATATTTTGATGGGAGTAAGGCGTATGAACGAAGTTAAATCCCCAAAAAAGCCGATGATGTATTACTATACGATAGCGCTCATCCTTTTGCTTGTGTTCAATTTTGTCGCAATGCCGTGGATAAGTGAGCATCAGATCAAGGAAGTTGACTACAACACTTTTATCAATATGGTAGATAACGGCGAGGTCAGCACAGTTGAGATCCAAGAGCAGAACAACCGCATTCTTTTCCAGGGAAATGACAACAGCAAGATTTATAAAACCGCCATGCTGCCGGATAACGATCTTGTTTCGCATCTGCTTGAGGCCAATGTTTCCACCACCGGCGAGGAGATCGAGCAGACCTCGGCATTGGTGAGCATCCTTGCGTGGGTTCTGCCTATAATCCTGTTTATTGCGATCGGCCAGTTCATGTCGCGCAAGATGATGGAGAAGATGGGCGGCGGAAACTCCATGATGTTCAACATGGGCAAGTCTAATGCAAGAGTATACGTTAAATCCGCCGAGGGCATTAAATTTGCAGACGTGGCAGGCGAGGATGAGGCAAAGGAAAACCTCTCCGAGATAGTCGATTATCTGCACGATCCCGGCAAATATCGCGAGATCGGCGCGTCAATGCCCAAGGGCATACTGCTTGTCGGCCCTCCGGGAACCGGCAAGACCATGCTCGCAAAGGCCGTAGCCGGCGAAGCGGATGTTCCGTTTTTCTCGATGTCCGGCTCCGAGTTTGTCGAGATGTTTGTCGGCATGGGTGCGAGCAAGGTGCGCGATCTGTTCAAGCAGGCAAAGGAAAAAGCACCCTGTATAGTTTTCATCGACGAGATCGACGCTATCGGTAAGAAGCGTGACGGTCAGCTTGGCGGAAACGATGAGCGCGAGCAGACGCTTAATCAGCTTCTCACCGAGATGGATGGCTTTGAGGGCAATAACGGCGTAATAATCCTTGCCGCAACAAACCGCCCCGAATCGCTCGACCCGGCGCTCACGCGCCCCGGCCGCTTTGACCGCCGCGTTCCCGTTGAGCTTCCCGACCTCAAGGGCAGGGAGGAGATCCTCAAGGTCCACGCCAAGAAGATAAAGATAGCCGAGGATGTTGATTTTAATAAGATCGCGCGCATGGCCTCCGGCGCCTCCGGCGCAGAGCTTGCAAACATCGTTAATGAAGCGGCCCTGCGTGCCGTGCGTGATGGACGGCGCTTTGCAAGTCAGGCCGATCTTGAAGAGAGCATCGAGGTCGTCATAGCAGGCTACCAGAAGAAAAACGCCATCATGACCGATCATGAAAAGCACATAGTTGCATATCACGAGATAGGGCATGCTCTTGTCGCCGCAAAGCAGACTAATTCCGCGCCCGTGCAGAAGATTACGATCGTTCCGCGCACCTCCGGCGCGCTGGGCTACACCATGCAGGTCGAAGAGGGCAACCACTATCTCATGAGCAAGGCTGAGATAGAAAACAAAATAGCTACCTTCACAGGTGGCCGTGCAGCCGAGGAGGTCGTGTTCGGCTCAGTAACGACGGGCGCATCCAACGATATCGAGCAGGCGACAAAGCTTGCCCGTGCGATGATAACGCGCTACGGCATGAGCGAGGATTTTGACATGGTCGCAATGGAAACGGTAAATAACCAGTATCTCGGCGGCGATACGTCTCTTGCGTGCTCTGCCGATACTCAGGCCGAGATCGACCGTCAGGTGGTCGCGCTTATAAAAAAGCAGCACGATAAGGCGATAAAGATACTCACCGATAACCGCGATAAGCTCGATGAGCTTGCACGGTTCCTGTATGAAAAGGAAACCATAACAGGCGAGGAATTTATGGACATATTAAATAAGTAAACAGCGCGTGAAAACGTAAGAAGCCGGGAAGTCCCGACTCCTTGCGTTTTCACCGTTTATCAGGCATGCGATGCTAATGCATGGCAAATGCAAAATGCCGAAACGATGCTGAAATGGAAACCGACAATCACACAGAAATTGTGCAATTATTAAAAAATGCTGAAAAATGCGCAAAAACACGTTGCATTTCGCGTTAATTTGTTGTTAAATAATAATGTTATAAAATAGTTTGACTTGTTGCTCTAATGAGGAAGGCGTATGAACCTTACAGACATTTTATCGGTGCTCGGCGGTGCCGTGCTCGGCGCTGCGGTGGCGTATATCAACATGCGCATAAGCAAAGCGAACATGAACGCGTCAAATATGGCGGCTGTAATGGGCGTTAATATGCTGCGGCTGCTGCTTGATGCGGCTGCTCTTGCCGTTTGCTTCTTTGTTTGCAGGGCATATGATCTTCCGATGACGGCAACGCTCATTGCGGCGGCCGTCGGTCTGTCCGGCGGCGGAATGCTGTTTTTGAAGATGATGGTCAACAAAACTCAGCCGCAAAGTAAAGATACGGCGGACGGAGGTGAAAAATAATTGAAAGAATTCTTTGAAAACTTTTTGATGCCGACCAAGACTATCTATTCTATGTGGGTGATAATGGCGGTCATTTTGCTGTTTAGCATAATAGCGACGCGCAAGATGAAAGACGTGCCCGGCCCGCTGCAAAACATTGCGGAAATGGCTGTGGGCGGACTTTTGAACTTCTTTGCCGGAGTCCTGGGAGAGAAGAAGGCGCGGCACTATTTCCCGATGCTGGCGTCGTTCTTCATCCTGATCATCGTCTGCAACTATTCGGGACTTATTCCCGGATCGGGAGATCTGTTCACGGTCCCTACATCGGTGCTGACGGTAACGGCGGCGCTGTCAACGATATCGTTTGTCGCCATCCAGTCGTCCGGCATAAAAAAGCATGGCCTTGGCAAATACCTCGGCACGTTCTTCAAGCCATTTGCGTTCCTGTTCCCGATCCTGATCCTCGAACAGTTTACGCGACCGCTTTCCATGGCATTGCGACTTTACGGCAATATCTACGGCGAAGAGCTTGCGGCAGAAACGCTGTTTGAACTGTTCCCGGTAGGATTGCCTATAGTCATGCACATACTGAGTCTTCTGTTCTGCTTCATTCAGGCAATGGTATTTACCATGCTGCTTGCCGTCTTTATCAATGAAGCCACCGAAGACGAAGAATAAACAAGTAAACACATACACAATTATAGGAGGAAACACAAATGTCAATAGCACAGGGTCTTATCGCAATAGGCGTTGCACTGGCCATCGGCCTGAGCACGATCGGCGTCGGTATCGGCCAGGGTCTTGCAGCCTCGAAGGCGCTTGAGGGTATGGCACGTCAGCCGGATATGAAAGGTCAGCTTCAGTCTGTCATGATCCTTGCAATGGGCTTTATGGAAGCGCTGGCCATCTATGGTCTGGTCATCGCATTCATGCTTATTGCCAAGATGTAAGAATAGAAATAGCATCTTGAAAGGGGGAGACCAGATTGATTTTAGACATAGTTGGACTGCAGATCAGCGTACCTGAGTTCATACTTACTATTATCAGCTTCTTCCTGTTTATGTTCCTGTTGAACAAATTCCTTTTCAAGCCCGTTCTTAGCTTTATGGACGCGCGCAAGGCACGCATTGACGAAGGCCTTGCCGAGGGAAAGAAGGCCGAGGCAGCACTTGAAGAGAACAAGGCACAGCTTGCACAGGAGCTTGCTCAGACCGGCGCTGATGCACGCGGCGTTATAAACGCGGCACGCAGCGATGCCGAAAAGGCAAAGGGCGAGGTGCTCAATGCCGCCCATGCCGAAGCCGAGCAGCTTCACAAAAATGTCCGTGAGCGAGTGAAAAACGAGGAAAAGGCCGCCGTCGGCGAAATTGACGGCAGTATGCCCGAGCTTGTCGCTCTGCTGTCCGACCGTCTTGTCGGCGGCGCAGAGGATAACAAGGCGCTCATCGACGATTGTGTCAGCAAAACCAAGGAATGATCCCGATGTATAACAGGAATTATGGGAAAGGAGGGATAGTTCTCAAGTGGATATCATATGGAAAATAGTTAACTTTATCATACTGTTCGGCGCTCTGTATTTCATCTGCCGCAAGATGAATCTTTTCGACAAGATGTTCGGCAGCCGCAGACGCGGCATAGGCGAGGAGATTGAAAACTCCGAAAAGGCAAAGGCGCAGGCCAAAGCCCTCGGAGAGGATATCGAAAAAGCAAGAGCCGAAAACGAAGAGCGCAAGCAGCAGCTTCTCAATGACGCCGAGGCTCAGGCTAAGGCCGACGGAGCGGCGATAGCGGCTGCCGGCGAGCAGGAGGCAAAAAGCCTTATCGAGAATGCCGAAAAGAGCGAAGGCCAGCTTATGGCTCAGATGCGCGACAGAGTGTCGTCCGACGCTGTGCGCCGCGTGGCTGAGATAACCGCAGAGGTACTTCGCAACGGCAGTTTTGAGGACTCCAAGCAGGCGCTGAATGATAAGTTTATCGAACAAATTAAAGAATTGGTATCGGCAATGCCGAGTGACATTTTGAACATGAACGAACTTAAAAAACTTGACATTTCAATAAAGAGCGCGCAGCCGCTGAGCGACGAGGAAATGAAGAAGCTCACGCAGATAATATGCGAGACCTTTATCTCATGCCACAATGAGGTCGATTCCGATGTTATAGGCGGCGTGCGTATGCAGGTGGGCGATACAGTTTATGACGGAACGCTTGCCCACACGCTCGACAGGCTCAGCCAGGATGTTGAAGACAACACCCGCCAGAGCGACAGTCAGATGAGATCTATCGCCGACGGAATCAAGCAGCAGCTTGAGAAGGTCAACGGCGATATAGACGTATTCCAGACCGGCGAGGTTCTCACCCTCGGCGACGGTATCTGCCGCGTATCCGGCCTTGCCGACGTTATGGCAGGCGAGATGCTCGAGTTCCCCGGCGGACTCAAGGGCATGGTGCAGGATTTGGACAAGAACAATGTCGGCGTTGTTCTGCTCGGACCGTTCGGCCATCTTCAGGAGGGCGACAGTGTCCGCCGTACAGGCAGGATCGTCGAGGTCCCCGTCGGCGATGCGCTTATAGGCCGCGTTGTTGACGCAATGGGCAGCCCCATCGACGGCAAAGGCCCCATCAAGACCGACTCTTTCCGCCCGGTCGAAAGCCCAGCTCCGAGCGTGCTTTCAAGAGAGCCCGTTTCCGTGCCTCTGCAGACCGGCCTGAAGGCTATAGATGCGCTTGTTCCTATCGGCCGCGGCCAGCGTGAGCTTATCATAGGCGACCGCCAGACAGGTAAGACCGCGATCGCGCTTGATGCTATCATCAACCAGAAGGGCAAGGATGTCATCTGCATCTACGTTGCCATCGGCCAGAAGGAATCCACCGTATCGAGCGTTGTCGAAAAGCTGCGCAGCCACGGCGCGATGGATTACACGATCGTCGTTGCCGCAACGGCATCTGAGCCGGCTCCCATGCTTTATATCGCGCCTTACGCAGGCGCTGCAATGGGCGAATACTTCATGTACAACGGCAAGGACGTTCTCATAATATACGATGACCTGAGCAAGCAGGCCACCGCTTATCGTGAAATTTCTCTGCTGCTTCAGAGACCGCCCGGACGCGAAGCATACCCCGGCGATGTTTTCTACCTGCACTCCAGACTGCTTGAAAGAGCAGCTCGACTCAACGCAGAATCCGGCGGCGGCAGCATGACTGCTCTGCCGATCATCGAAACGCAGGCAGGCGATATCTCCGCTTATATCCCGACAAACGTCATTTCCATCACCGACGGTCAGATCTTCCTTGAGAGTGATCTGTTCCACTCCGGCGTTCGCCCGGCAATAAACGTCGGTCTTTCGGTATCCCGTGTCGGCGGTGCCGCTCAGCTCGGCGCAATGAAGCAGGTCGCAGGCCGTCTGCGTGTTGACCTTGCTCAGTATCGCGAGCTTGCATCGTTTGCACAGTTCGGATCGGATCTGGATAAGTCCACTCGCGATACGCTGCATCGCGGCGCTCGCATGACCGAGATCCTCAAGCAGGGACAGTATGTGCCTATGAGCGCAGCCGATCAGGTAATTGCGATCTTCGCAGTTTCCGAGGGCTATGCCGACGACCTCGAGCTTTCGGACATCGCACGTTTCGAGTCTGAGCTTATTGATTATGTAAACCGCAGTTACCCTGAATTTCAGGGCGAAGTGCTCAGCGGCAAGAAGCTGAGTGCAGATCAGCAGGCTAAGCTTAAAGAATGTATCGTAAATTTCAAGAAAACTTTCTGAGAAGCAGAGAAGGGAGGGGCATAAATGGCTAATATGCGCGCCATACGCACGCGAATCAAAAGCGTGAAGAATACTGAGCAGATAACCAAGGCCATGAAAATGGTTGCGGTCTCAAAGCTGCGCAGAACTCAGAGCAGCATGCAGGCCATGCGCCCCTTCTCCGAAAAGAGTCAGGAAGTCATGGACACATTGCTGTCGGCCTCGTCGGGACTTGATAACCGCTTCATAAAGCCTCATAAAGAGGTCAAAAAGCTCTGCTATGTCCTGTTTTTGGGCAACCGCGGCCTTTGCGGAGCGTATAACAGCTCGATACTGCACTATGCAAATTCGGTCATCAAGCAGGGCGGCAAGGACTACGGTCTTGTTGTCTGCGGCCGCTGGGGCAAGGATGTTCTTGCAAACAGCAGGCTCAACGTAATAAAGACCTTTGCAGAGCTGAGCGATACGCCGAATATTGATGAGGCGCTTGAGGTAGCCGATTACCTCAAGGGACTGTTCACAAGCGGCGAATATGACGAGGTCCACCTTATCTATCAGCACTATGTAACGGCTCTGCGTCAGGACGCTACCTGCGTGCAGTATCTTCCAGCCGCGCCGGAGAAGAGCGAAAATAAGGGTCACGGCCGAATATTCATCTTCGAGCCGGACACGAACAGCGTTCTTGAAAGCGTAATGCAGCTTTATCTTAACAACAAGATAATGAGCGTTCTGCTCGACTCCAAGTGCGGTGAGCACTCGGCGCGCATGACCGCAATGACCGCCGCTGCCGACAGCACCAAGAGCCTCATTTCCGAGCTTGATCTCAAGCTCAACCGCGCGCGCCAGGCCGCGATTACGACCGAGATATCCGAGATCGTCGGCGGTGCATCCGCGCTTAAAAAGAAAAAGTAATCATCCCTTTAAAACCCCTTAAACAGGAGGTATGTCAATGGAAAACGGAATAATCAGAAGGGTCATAGGCCCTGTTGTTGACGTCCAGTTTCCCTCCGGTAAACTGCCGGATATTTATAATGCGATCGAGGTAAAGCTCGAGGACAAGAAGATCGTCATGGAGGCTGTGCAGCACATCGGCGATAACAGCGTAAGATGCATCTCGCTGTTTTCCACCGACGGACTGTCTCGCGGCTGCCCGGCGGTCGATACGGGAGCACCCATTAAAATGCCGGTCGGTGAAGCGACGCTCGGCCGCATGTTCAATGTCGTCGGCGAGCCTATCGACGGCAAGGGCGCAGTAAACGCCGAAGAGTATATGCCAATTCACAGGCAGGCGCCTGCGTTTACGGATATTGCTCCGTCTACCGAAATACTCGAAACCGGTATCAAGGTCGTTGACCTGCTTGCACCTTACTCCAAGGGCGGCAAGATCGGCCTGTTCGGCGGTGCAGGCGTCGGTAAGACCGTGCTTATCATGGAGCTTATCCGCAACGTAGCTTACGAGCACGGCGGCTACTCCGTGTTTGCAGGCGTCGGCGAGCGCAGCCGTGAGGGCAATGACCTCTGGCATGAAATGACCGAGTCCGGCGTTATCAACAAAACGGCGCTCGTATTCGGCCAGATGAATGAGCCGCCCGGAGCGCGTCTGCGTGTTCCTCTGTCGGGCCTTACCATTGCGGAAAACTTCCGTGATGAGTCCGGCCAGGACGTGCTGCTGTTCATCGACAACATATTCAGATTCACTCAGGCAGGCTCCGAGGTTTCGGCACTGCTCGGACGTATGCCCTCCGCCGTCGGCTATCAGCCGACTCTGGCAACCGAAATGGGCTCGCTGCAGGAGCGTATAACCTCCACACGCAACGGCTCGGTAACCTCGGTTCAGGCGATCTACGTTCCTGCCGACGACCTTACCGACCCTGCTCCGGCAACGGCGTTTGCTCACCTTGACGCAACCACAGTTCTGTCGCGAAGCATCTCCGAGCTTGGTATTTACCCGGCTGTCGATCCGCTCGAATCCACATCGCGTATCCTTGATCCGAACATCCTCGGCAAGGAGCATTACGAAACTGCGCGCGCGGTTCAGGCTGTGCTCCAGAAGTACAAGGAGCTGCAGGATATCATTGCAGTTCTCGGTATGGATGAGCTGAGCGTTGAGGATAAGGCCACCGTCAGCCGCGCAAGAAGGATCCAGCGCTTCCTTTCGCAGCCGTTCCACGTTGCCGAAAACTTCACCGGCGTAAAGGGCGCATATGTCAAGATGGAGGACACCATCCGCGGCTTCCAGGCTATCTTGGGAGGCGAGTGCGACGATCTGCCCGAGCAGGCGTTCCTCATGTGCGGAACTATCGACGAAGTGCTCGCAAAGCGCGATCAGTTCAGGTAAAGCGCCATGGCAGATAAGATCCATTTTCAGATCGCAACGGCAGACGGTGTGGTCTGCGATTCGATGGCAAGCTATGCGCTCATACCGCTTTCCGACGGCGACATCGGCGTGCTTTCCGACCATGCTCCAATGATCGGGGCGCTCAAGGAGGGAGTTGTCAGATATGTCTGCGAGGGTGAGGATCATTTTGCCGCAATAAGCGGCGGTGTTCTCAGCGTCGTCGATAATGAGGTCATCCTGCTTGCACGCACGGCAGAGAGAGCCGAGACCATTGACCTTGCCCGCGCCCAGGCGTCCGAGCGCAGAGCGCGTCAGCGCATTGAAGCACATGCCGCGAACACTGATATGAAGCGAGCCGAGCTTTCGCTCCAGCGCGCCATAGCCCGTGAAAAAGCATATACTATGCTTCATAAATAATTTAAAGCCACGGCGCACAGCCGTGGCTTTTGCATATCAAAAAGTACGCTCCGAGGGAGCGTGCTTTAGTTTTATTCGGTTCGCAGAGCGACGACGGGATCCTTGTTTGCCGCAACGCGCGAGGGAATAAGTCCGGCAACGACCGTCAGCAGCATGCTGATGGCAATAAGCGCTATGGCCGCAAGCGGCGGAAGTACGGCGTTTATCGAGTAAATGCCGGTAAGGTGGTGGACAACGGCGTTTATCGGGATGCACAGCAGTATCGTTGCCAGAATGCCGATAAGTCCGGCGCCGAAGCCGACTATAACGGTCTCGGCGTTAAACACGCTCGAGATATCCTTCTTAGAAGCGCCGATAGCGCGCAGAATGCCGATCTCCTTCGTACGCTCGAGAACGCTGATATAGGTGATAATACCTATCATTATGCTCGAAACAACGAGGCTTATTGCGACAAATGCGATGAGAACATAGGATATGACATCGATTATCGTAGTGACGGAGCTCATAATAAGCGCAACATAGTCTGTGTAGTTTATCTGATCCTCGGGATCGACTGTGGAGTTATAATCCTCTATAACCTCCGCGACGGCATCCTTTGCGGCGAATGTTGCAACATAGATGTTGACACCGGAGGGCGAGTCGAGATCAACATAGCCCAGCGTGCGCAGATTCTTCTCATAGCTTGAATCGGAGAAGGTCTCCGGCATCAGCTCGTCGTAAATAAGCCTGTAGCCTGCGTCGGTGAGATAGCAGTTGTCAAACGCCTCGGCGAGGGAAGCTGTGGAAAGCTGACTCATCTGCTTTTTCACCTCGTCGGCATAGGCCGTTTTTATCTGCTTGGTCATCATTTCGCGCATGTAGCTAAACAGCGTGTCATCATCCATTGCCGAAAGCATGTCGGCGTATTCTGGATAGCTTTCAACGACCTGCTTTTCGATATCCTCGCGCGATACGCCGTCAAGCTTTTCGTCTATCATTGAGCTTACATACGAGTCCGGAGCAAGCGACATGTAAGCTACATAAAGCTCGGCCTTCTTCGCCTGATCTATGCCGGCGCAGTAATCCTCAACGGCCTTTTTGATATCGTCAGAGGATAGCGCCTTGTCGTTTTCTTTAAACGGCAGCCCGGTGAACACGTCGTGCTGAGCATCGTCAAGCTGCTGCTTGACAAGCTCCTTCTGCGCCGTCTGCTCGACAACGTATTTTGTCAGCGCGTTTGTATAGCCTATCGCACCGTTCATCATGCCGGTGACGGCATCCGCGCTCTGGCGAACTACGCCTACTATTTTAAGCTCAATCCCGTTGGCGTACAGTGTTTTAAGGCCAAGCTCATCGCTGCTGATATCCTTATATTTGCCCGTTTCGGGGTCCTTCTGCCAGCAGTCGGCAGGGAGGATGAGGCTGAATGTCTTTTTGCAGACGTCGGCATAGCTCCAGCTTTCGAGCTTTGTTGTGTCAACTTCCTCGCCGCTCATGTAGCCCGTCATGGCCGACAGCATGTCGTTTGAGGACTTAAGACCCAGCGCGTACAGCACCATGTCCGATACCTCGTTGTTTTCGTCAACGATCAGAACGACCTCGTCATAGTTTTTCGGCCAGCTGCCGTACAGCACGTCGTACTGGTTTTGCAGCATGGGGCTTATCAGCCCGTCGTCACCGGGCAGCATCTCCTGCCAAACGACAAACTGACTTTGTGTGCTGCTCATGCCGGAGGAGGAGAACATGTTGTTCATTGACTGGTTCACCGATTGCTCTGCCTCGTCGCCGATCACGCCGGCGCGCATTTTGCTCATAAGGCTCATGACGTCGGATTTGACGATCTTGCCGTCGGCGTCCTTGGTGTAAAGGTTCATCGGCAGATTGTAGGTATACTGGATGTTCGTCGCGTTTTGACTGAGCTTTGAATCCTTGCTCATCTGCTCGTCGAGAAACACCTTGAGATCGGTAACGTTGTTTTCCTGGATCTCGGCACTTGTCATGGCGTTCATCATTTCATACATGATGGTGTTGCCGTAAACCGCGTCCTTGTCGTGCTTGTTCTCGGCGTTTTCGGAGTTTATGCCCATGAGCGTGGTCATGAGCGACGACATGTCAACCGACTCTGCCTGTATCGAGATCGGGTAGGATGACAAGGTGTCCTCCTGAACACGGTCGATATAGTTGTTGACGCCGGTCGAGATCGACAGTATCAGCGCGATGCCGATTATGCCGATGCTGCCGGCAAAGGCGGTGAGTATCGTGCGGCCCTTTTTGGTCATGAGGTTATTCAGCGACAGCGAGAGTGCGGTGATATAGCTCATCGCGGTTTTGCGCTGCACAGGCTCCGCAGCCTCGTCATCCTGCGCAGAATACGGCATCGTATCGCCGGTTATAAGGCCGTCCTTGAGCCTGATTATGCGCGAGGCGTAGCTGTCTGCAAGCTCGGGATTGTGCGTGACCATGATGATGAGCTTATTCTTAGATATCTCCTTGAGTATCTCCATGATCTGCACGCTTGTTTCCGAATCGAGCGCACCAGTCGGCTCATCGGCAAGCAGAATATCGGGATCATTCACCAGCGCACGGGCAATCGCAACGCGCTGCATCTGGCCGCCGGACATCTGGTTCGGCTTCTTGCCGAGCTGATCGCCAAGTCCTACCTGTTCAAGCGCCTTGACGGCACGCTCGCGCCGCTCTGATTTGCTCACGCCCGAGAGGGTGAGGGCTAGCTCGACGTTTGCAAGCACTGTCTGATGCGGAATGAGGTTGTAGGACTGAAAAACAAAGCCTATCGAGTGGTTGCGGTAAGTGTCCCAGTCGCGGTCGGTGTATTCCTTGGTCGAGCGGCCGTTGATCACAAGGTCGCCGTCTGTGTACTGATCCAGACCGCCGATGATGTTCAGCAGCGTTGTTTTGCCGCAGCCCGAGTGACCGAGCACGGCAACAAACTCGGATTTTCTGAACTCAAGGTCAATGCCCTTGAGCGCATGCACCGTCTCGTCGCCGACTGCGTAGTCCTTGGTTATGCCTTTTAGTTTGAGCATTCAGCACTTCTCCTATTTTAAATGTATAATGGTATGATTATCGGCTTTTTTGAAATCAAAGTCAAGGGCTATAACAAAAAGTTCAGAAACTGGATGCATTTTTGCGGTGTTGACATTTATGACACCATGGGTTAAAATAACCCTGTTATGCCTCCGTAGCTCACCAGGATAGAGCGTGCGCCTCCTAAAAATCGAATCGTTCGAATCCTGGAGCCCTGTAAAATTGAATATTTGTTGTATAAGCCCCCGTAGCTCAGTTGGATAGAGCGGTCGCCTCCTAAGGTCTTGCTCTGTCTTCCGAAACCGAGTAAATATGTACTGAACATCCCGCTCTTGCCTGTATCTTGTTTTGTTTTCAGTCAAAAAAGTTGCGGTATTTTGGGCGCCGTATATTTATGGCACCCTATTTGGTACCTTTTAGTGTGATTCTGTTAAAATATAAGGGAGACTTGCGCTTAAGGTATCTTTCATCTTTTGCATAATTTAATATCTGCCCACGTAGCTCAGCTGGATAGTAGCGATCGCCTCCTAAGCGATAGGTCGGAGGTTCGAATCCTCTCGTGGGTGCCAAAAAGGCCAGTTCCAAAGATAAATGGAACTGGCCGTATTTTTTCCTTTACCTTGTCATTAAAAACAAAAAAAGGAACCGGAGACAGGCACCGGTTCCAATAAAACCACTACGTGGTTTTTGTTCTACGTTGTTAGTATATGTCATTGAGCACCATTTGTCAATCAGAAATTGCAGTTATTTTATCTACTATTTCCTTGACAAAGCTGTAGCTTGAGATTAGTCCTTGTTGTTTTCGGTAATAATCTTTATTCTGAGGCATTCTCTCATCAAATAGTACTTTAATCTCACTTAAACCCTTCGTACGTGTGGGTTCAGGGACAATACTATCATATAGAATGAGGAGTGCCAAGAAATCATGTATAGTGGGATGCTGCAAGCGTTCCTTGACTTTTTCTGGACTTAAGGAAGATAATTTGTTTATCCTATTCCTTAACTCATACGTCGGACTAACAGATCGCGAAAACGGTGCTCGCATTTGGTTGATCAAGCAATTATTATGTGCAGCCGCATTACGAAGCATTCTTACTGAATATAACAATTCAACTCCTGTGTCCTGAAAACTATTTCTGGAATAGAATAGAATATACAACTCTATAAACGGGCCGAAAGAAAGCAATTCAACAATATTCCAGATAGCCCATTGCCCATCACATTTTTCAACAATGCCGTGACATGTGGAAGTGTTTGTTTTTTCCTTGATTTCTTCCTCTAAACTGGGTTTCATTCTAAAGAGTTCTTGAATAATCTCATATCCATCCTCATCAACCATACAGCAATGGTTTAACATTTTTACTTTCAAGAAATGCTCCAAATCGATGCACATCGTTGCCGAACACCGGAACCCATTCCATATAGGCCCTTGCAAATATCAAAAGAATGCAGATAGTAATATAAGAATTGGGAATCGTGATTCTTGTATGGGCGAATAGATAAATATGCAGAAGTAATAATCCCGCGTTCTGTGGTCCGTCCTACTCGCAGGCTTTTATGGTCGTTTTGCAAATCCGTCAAACGAAGCACAATATCATCGCGTTCTATAATATTGTATCCATCAAAGCTTTCTGGCAGCAACCCCGCTGTAGCATCAATGCTTTTTCGCTTGATTTTACCATAGCTTAGTGACAAAAGATTTTGCTCCACAAGGCCTGTGTTTTTGCACTTTACTTGTGAAAAAACTTGGGAAGCAAGAGCAACTTGCCAAGTAGCAGGTTTTGCTCCAATCCACTCAATTCCGCTAGAGCGTCCTCAGAGAGATGTAAACGGCGCAATTGTCAAGAAGAAGGGTGCTCCCGTAGCAGACGCTGCTTTGCGTGATACTGAAAATGTACCGCTGACGGAAGATATCGATGCTTATTTCGCCAGAGAAGTTTTGCCATATGCCCCTGACGCATGGATGGATAAGAAGAAGACCAAGATTGGTTATGAAATTCCTATGACGCGTTACTTCTACGAATACACCCAGCCGGAAGCCAGCGAGGATATTCTGTCCCGCATTATTGGTTTGGAGGATAGTATTTCTGCCTCTCTCAAGAATTTATTCGGGGAGGAATAACCATGGCAAGAGAAATGAAAGATACAACTATCTTGTTATAACCAAACTCATCAGTTGTGAAAATCTTGCTCTCGCAGTAAACACCGGCCTTATCACCGTAGATACCGCCATTTTCAAAGGCGGCATAAGCCTTCACGATCAGTTCACGGTCGCTGTCCGAAATATCGTTGCGCTTGGTTCCGATCGACTTGCGGCGAGCGGTGTAACAATGAGATGCATCAATGAGCTGCACCTTGCCTGCGCGATGGGTCGGCTTGTCCTTATTGAGCACCCAAATATAGGTGCTGATGCCGGTGTTCATGAACATATCGGTGGAAAGCTGAATAATGCAATCCAACCAATCGTTTTCCAAAATATATCTACGAATCTCAGAGGGCCCGCTGCCTGCGTCACCCGCAAACAAAGGAGAACCATTCTGAATGATGGCCATTTTGCCTTTGGCATCCAACTTCTTCAAGCCATTCAGAACAAACAACTGCTGGCCATCAGAAATCTTAGGTAGACCGGGGGCAAAACGACCTTCGTCACCCTTGGCAGATTCTGCTTCAACTGCCTTCTGCTCACGCTTCCAGTCAATACCGAAGGGAGGGTTAGAAATGATATATCGGAAAGTATAGCCGGTAAATTTGTCGTCGCTAAGGGTATCGCCAAATCGCATGTTATCGGGGTTGCCGCCGCGAATCATCATATCTGCCTTGGCAATCGCGAAAGTAGAGGGATTAAACTCCTGTCCGAAACAGGTAACCTCCATATCGGGATTGATTTCGTGGATGCGTTCCTCCATGCAGGAGAGCATCTGGCTAGTTCCCATGGTCATATCGTACACTGTGACATTTTCCTGCTTATGCAGGTCGGCTCCACTGAGCAGCAAATCCGTCATCAGGTAAATGATGTCGCGGCTGGTAAAGTGCGCTCCTGCTTCTTCTCCGAAAGACTCCGAGAATCGACGCACAAGGTCTTCAAAAATATAACCGCAGTCAACCGCGCTGATCTTGTCGGGGCCGAGGTAACCCTTCTGTGATCCAAATTCCTTGATGACAAGGTACAGGGTGTTACTATCCACCATTCGCTTGATAATATTTTCAAAATCGAACTTTGCCAGCACATCCTGTACATTGGCAGAGAAACCGTTCAAATAATCGCGGAAGTTGCTCTCGATGTTTTCGGGGTCTGCCAGCAAACGATCAAATGTGTACTTGCTTGTGTTATAGAACTGATAGCCGGAAGCGCGACGAAGGAAACCGTCGGTGACCGCCAGCTTCTTGACCTTTTCGTATGTATCCAGCACTGCCTGATGAGTCGGAAGCAGACAGTCGTGGAATCGCTTTACTACGGTCATAGGAAGAATGACCAGTCCGTATTCGTGCGGCTTGAAGGGCCCACGGAGCAGGTCGGCCACATTCCAAATCATTGTGGCTTTTTCCTGAATATTTGTACCTACTACGGTGAATTTTTCGTTAGCCATGGCTTTTCTCCTATCTATTCAGCAATTCGGCTACTTTATTTTTGTATTCTTCTTTCAGGGCCTCCGGCTCCACGATATCCATGTCCGTTCCAAACTGGAATAGCCAGCCCCAGAATGTCGGTGCGATCCGTACCTGCACAGTGGCCTCTATGGTGTGATCGTCGACGCGGGTCATCTTCGTGTCTTCACCAAACTTGTCGAGCACGGGCCCGATCAGCTTATCCGCGAAGCGGAGGGTGACGGTCTCTTGCTGGCCGTTGAACATTTTGAATGCTTCCTCTGTGTAGCGGGCGACCTTCCTGCGGAGGGATCGAGCCGTTTCCGATATGGGATCGTCGAGGATCCTCACGCTGTCAATTCTGTCCACGCGGTAGTTGGTGGTAGCCTCATGCTTTTCGTTATAGGAAATGAGGTAATAGTTGTCTTCGTTGAACACTAGCGCCACCGGCTCCATGACGTATTCGGCTCCGTCCCTGCGGAATGCCCGCTGGCCGGTCTCGGTCACGTCGAAGTATTTGAAGGCCACTTTTCGGTTTTGCTTGATAGCATCTTCCAAGAAGCCCACGGTGTAGTACACGGTTTCGTTTCTGTGCTTCCGGGTATTGAACTTTATCAGATTTCCCTTGAGTATAGCTGCTCTATGGCTGCCGCCCAAGGCAGCGATCTTGTCAATCAACTCTCCGGTTTTCTTGTTGGTCACGAAGCTGGCCGCCTGCACGGCATCGATCAGGATTTTGAGCTCCGGGACACTGAAGCTCCGGTCACACACGAAGTAAGCTTTTTCGTGGCCGATCAGTCGTTCCATAATCTCATAACCCTGTTCGTTCAGCAGCTTGATGTCTCGGATCAGCGACCGGGGGCTGCAGGATACATTCATGGCCACCAGCCGGGCAGCCAACTCCACCTTGGTCATCGGGTGCTCTTCGTCAGTCTCTTGACGCAAAATCTCCATGATCTTCATGAGCTTGATTTTTTGGTTTTTTCCCTCCGCCATGGCTGGCCTCCATTAGCGATAGTTATACAAATAAAAGTATAGCACGGCGTTTGTCGAATTACAACATTTGACCGCGCCAAATCTGCGCAGCTTGTGACTTGTTCTTCCTGTGGCCGATTATTTTATGGTTCAAATCCCGTAATCTCGTCGAAGCAAACTTTCTTTGCTGAGCAAAAAAAGACCAAATTAACACCAGCATTTTACGGGTATTTTTGCCGTGAAATGCGAAAAATCCGGCCATGTGGCAGTCTGTTTGACCGCACTATGACCGGATTTTACTTGATTTTGCAGTATTTTCGCTGTTTTTGCCCCTGTGGGCATGAAAAAACGCTAATCTGTCTGGTAGACAAATTAGCGTTCTTTTATGGCATAGGCGAAGGGATTCGAATCGGATTTATCAATCTCGAACATCACAGCCACACACCTATCAAATCTTTTGCCAGCTTCTTTACGCGCAAAGGACCGGCATATTCCATCAGCTTCGGGATGCTCTTTTTCGGATCTGTGATATATTTACGAATTGCTTTGTTAAATACCTCTTTGTCCATCTTATTGCGATAGCGCAGGCAATCGCAAATGAGACGTTCCTTATCATAAATACGAATGGCATGACCGTCCATGGTTCCAGTTATCAGCCCCAGCTCCAGTACGGCAGGCTCCACGTAATACGGTTTTACGAAGGGATAGTCAATTTTAAATCGGGATTTGCCGGAGTCTTTGCTGACTGCCAGATGCCAATTGCTTGGAGTACGATCGCTATAACCGTAATAACGAAGCGCTGTGTCCATGCAGAGTATGGCATCAGGAAACAGGTGAATCACAGTTCTCACTTCGCTGAAATCGTCCGGATCGATCCACTGATAATAGCCTCTGCGGATTTTTTCCACGTAACCGTCTGCGATCAGCTTTTCACGTTGCGGATAGAATATCTTTTCCTCTGCAAGCTGCGTGGTACGCATCATGCCGCCGTATTTATCGAATATGCTCTTATAATATTGGACATCGTGCATAGCTCACAGTCCTCTCTAAATTCAATCTGATCGCTCAATAAAGCGGATATTTTTGTATTATCTATTATAGTCAAAACGCTTAGAATAGTCAATTCAATTTTGATAGCAAATTTGCTTTCGAGCGGATATTTTGAAATAATATTCTTGATTTATTATGACCACCAAGGTACAATATAAGAACTAATATTTTTCATTTGTGAGGTTATCTATGGTAATCATCAAGAACGCTATTCGCTGCAATCGTTGCGGCGATGAAATTGAATCGATGGGTACACACCAGTTTGTGACCTGCAGCTGTGGTGCCTGCTCGGTAGATGGTGGACACGAGTATCTTCGCAGGTGCGCTCCGTCCGAAAACGACTTCACCGATATTTCGATCGTAGAAACAGAAAAAGACGCGGGTGACGCGTCTTCGAAATAGTAGCTTTGTTCCGCTTTGAATAAATGGTGCCATTTTTGGCACCCTGCGTGGTGCCACGCGCTCAGGACTTGCTGTGAAATCTGCGGAAGTTACGGAAAACAGCTTGGTTTTGAGCCTAAAACCCTGAAAAATACGGATTTTATTCAAGAAACGGATATTGCAGACCCCTTCAAGGGGATAGGTCAGGCCTCCTAAGCGGAAGGTCGGGGATTCGAGTTCCTTCTGGC
>ULXZ01010638.1_pt1 | contig 21418 bp, 18 predicted proteins | sample 1961701 | NCBI WGS metagenome assembly ULXZ01 (sample SAMEA4835850, study PRJEB28245) | human gut metagenome | biome: gut microbiome; material: fecal sample | place: Denmark | collected 2008 | reverse complement strand
GCAAGCAGATGGCGCAGGTGAATCTGGAAATAGTATTATTTCGCTTTTTCCACCGTGCAGGGGTACTTGTCCATCAGCACGGACAAATCCTGCTTGCTGCCGCCTAAGTCGTTGTAGCGGGTCAGCAGGGTTTGCACGTCCGCGCTGGGAATCTCCACGCTGCCTGCCCGCTCTGCGCCGTCCATCGTGTTGACGAATACGACCTGCATCGTCGTGGCGTTTTTCGCCTTCGACAGCGCCGTTACAATCGGGAAGCTCTCGCTGGACAGCACAAGCGTGTAGTCCTCCATGAAAATCCCATCGTAGTCGGTGAGGGCGGGTTTGACGGCGAACGTGTAGCACTTTTTGTCAACTGTCACGCGCACTTCATCCGCCTGAAAGGAATCGAACATCGAAAGTGACAGGCAGAGCCGGAACGTCGCAACCTCTTCATCGGGGAGGATGATATAGTCAAGGTACGCGACGAGTTCATCCTCGCCGAATTCGCCCTGATAGGGGGCAAGCGCCGGCCGCACGACCGTGTCCGCCGTACCGGGAACAGTATAGGTCATGGCGTCGGGGGTGTCCTTGAGGGCGTAGAAGTCAAATTCCGCGAGGGCGGCGGTGCAGAGCAGGGTGATGGCGGCTGCCAATGCAAGCAATTTCTTCATGATGACCTCCTTGTGGTAGGAGTATCATAGCATATTTCCTGTGTTTTCGCAAGGATGGGCTGGAAATTGTTACAATTCGCAAGGGTCTCCCGGCTAAACACGTGGGCATCGCCTGAGAGTGTCACCAACCCAATCGCGCGAAAGGGTCAAGGGAGGGGACTTCGTCCCGTTTCTTTCTCCCTTGCGGAGTCCAGAGGCAGAGCCTCTGGTGGAGTTTAAGGGGCAACGCCCCTTCGCCTCCCCCTCCCCCTTACTTCGGCTTTCTTTCTGCGTCGCAGTAGATGCAGCGGTAAATGCGGCGGGTGCGGTCGGTCAGGCGGAAGACCTGATCGAGGGAAGGTTCGACGGTCGTGATGCAGCGCGGGTTCTTGCAGCGGATGACGTTCACCAAGCGTTCGGGAAGCTCCAAGCGCTTCTTTTCTACCACCACGCCGTCTTTGATGATGTTCACCGTCGTGCCGGGGTCAACAAAGCCCACGACGTCCAAATCAATGTCGATTTCGTCGTCAATCTTGATGATGTCCTTCAGCCCCATGGCTTCGCTGCGGGCATTTTTGATGATAGCGACCGGGCATTGCAGCTCGTCCAGATGCAGATAGCGGTAAATGTCCATCGCGCGGCCCGCCTTGATGTGGTCAAGCACAATGCCGCGGTGAATCGCGTCAATCTTCATACAATCCCTCCAGCAGCGTCGAAATCAGCGCCATGCGCACAAAACGCCCGTTGCGCACCTGCTCAAAGTACATGGCGCGCGGGTCAGCGTCCACCTTGGTGGAAATCTCGTTCACGCGGGGCAGCGGGTGCAGTATCGCCATATCGGGCTTTGCCGTTTTCAGCTTGTCCGGGTCAAGGATGTAGGTGTCCTTCAGGCGAATGTAGTCCGCCTCGTTGAAGAAGCGCTCCTTCTGCACACGCGTCATGTACAGCACGTCCAGTTCGGGCATAACCTCCTCCATCGTCTCCACCTCGCGGAAGGGGATGCCATCATCTTCCAGCTTCTGCGTGATGTATGCCGGCACGCGCAGTTCCGGCGGCGAAATCAGCACAAACTCCACGCCCGGATAGCGGCTCATGGCGCCAATCAGGCTGTGCACCGTGCGCCCGAATTTCAAGTCGCCGCACATGCCGATGGTCACATGCCCCAGTTCGCCGCGCGCCGTGCGAATCGTCAGCAAGTCAGTCAGCGTCTGCGTCGGGTGATTGTGTCCGCCGTCGCCCGCGTTGATAATCGGCACGCGCGAAGTCAGCGTTCCCGCCATCGGCGCGCCTTCCTTCGGGTGACGCATGGCGATGATGTCGCAGTAGCTGCTGACAACGTGGATGGTGTCGGTCAGCGTTTCGCCCTTCGACGTGGACGTAGAGTCCGCCGACGAGAAGCCCAGCACACTGCCGCCCAGCGACAGCATCGCCGATTCAAACGAAAGCCGCGTGCGCGTACTCGGCTCAAAGAACAGCGTCGCCAGAATCCGCCCGTGCATCGTGTCGCGGTATGCCGCCGGATTCGCCTTCATTTTGTCCGCCAGATCCAGAATGCTCTCGATTTCGTCCACCGACAAATCAGTAATGTCAATCAAATGACGCAAGCGCAAAACCCCTTTCTATCTATCAGAGGGATACCTTTTTGTCCAGCATCCAGCCGCACCCGAACAGACTCAGCAGCACAATCGCCAAGTCGTACAGGGCATACGGCAGCATCTGCGGAATCATGTCCGCAAACGTCGTAATCGTGATTTCCGCTTTTGGGTCGTTCACCGTGGTGAAAACGAGGTTTTCCACCGGGTTCGGCAGCAGCCCCTGCAAATAGCTCAGCCCCCAGTACACGCCGACGAAAATCAGCAGCGCAACCCATGTCCGCCACTTCTTATCGCGGAAGAGGGTGTGGCTGAGGGTGATGGCGAAATACGCCATGGCGAAGAACGTCAGCAGCGACAGCAGCACCAGCACGAGGTAGAACACAATCGCCAGCACAATCTGTCCGGTCTGAACGCCCTGATTCACCCGCAGGAAGATGTCCATCATGCGCAGGAAGCTCTGCCAGTCGCCCTCATGCGTCATAATGAGCGACAAATCCAGTGCGCCCAGTGCGCCGCACACGCCGCCCAGCAGAACGCCGTTGACGAACGTGTACAGGTACTTGCTGCCCATGATTTTCAACCCGGAATTGGGCGTCATGAAGATAAGATACGCGCTTTTTGCTTTCAGTTCACTCGCATAGCTTGCCACACCGCGGACGAAGATGTACACCGCCGCGCCGTATGTTGCAAACATCATCAGCAGCGCCGCAATGAAGACGTGCTCCATATGGTCAACGCCCAGCGAAATGAGGAAGTACATTTCCAAGACCGCAATCACGCCCAGCACCGTCAGCAGCGACGTGCGAGCGCGGCGGAACTCATACTTCAGCAGCTTCCACATGCTTCTCGTCCTCCTTTCCGCCGTAAATCGACAGATACAGGTTCGTCAGCGAGCCATGCTTCTCTTCCAGCGCCGCCCGGTCGCCGATGCGCTCCAAGACGCCGTTCTTCATGAAAATGGCGACGTCGATATACGCATTCAGCTCGTCCACCAAGTGGGTGGAGATAATCATGGTACGTCCGTTTTCGCGGTTGCGGATGATTTCGTCCACCACCTGCTTGCGCGTGAGGATGTCCACGCCGTTGAGCGGTTCGTCAAACATCATCACCTGTGCGTCGCGGCTGAGGGTGAGCGCAAGGCGGACTTTGGCGTTCATGCCGGAGGAGAGCGTGCGAATTTTGTCCTTCGGGTTCAGCTCCATGCGCTGAAGGGCTTCCTCGTACCGCCTTTCATCGAAGTCCTCGAAGAAATCCGCATAGTACTTGCCTGCGTCCGCGATGCTCATGTAGGAGTAGAAGTAGCTTTCCGTCGGCATGTAGGCGATGTGCTTCTTCGTTTCCGGCCCGACCGCCACGCCGTCGAGCGTGATTTCGCCGCTGGTCTGCTTCGTCAGTCCGGCAATCATCTTCATCAGCGTCGTCTTGCCGCTTCCGTTCGGACCCAGCAACGCATACGTTTTCCCCTTCTCGAAGGTCAGGGACAAATCCGACACCGCCAGCTTATTTTGATACCGGCGCGTTAGGTGCTGAATATCCAGCATGTGGTTTCCTCCTTTGGTTGGCATTCCAATACGCTTTTCAGCGAACGCTGAGAAGCGTATTACCCATTCATCCAGCTTTCGTCCGAGGGATTCTGGCGGAACTTCTTCAGGCGGGCAATGTCTTCAGGCTTGATGTACCCTTCTTCCGCCGCGACTTCGCACAGCGTGTCGAAGTTGGACAGGCTGTGGTTGGTGACGTTTGCCGCCGCCAGCCGTTCAAGCCCCTTCTGCATTCCGTAGGTGAAGATGGATGCCACGCCGAGAACCTCCGCGCCGGCTTCGCGCAGCACGTCCACGACCTCCAGCACAGAGCCGCCGGTGGAAATCAGGTCTTCGACGACGACGACCTTCTGCCCCTTCTCCAGCTTGCCCTCGATCTGGTTTCCGCGCCCGTGATCCTTATGCCCCGAACGAACATAGCCCATCGGCAGGTTCATCAGGTGCGCGGTGATGGCAGCGTGCGCAATGCCCGCCGTGGACGTGCCCATCAGCACCTCCACATCCGGGTAATACTCCTCGATGACCGCCTTCAGCGCCGTTTCCACGTCCGTGCGGACGGCAGGCGCAGTCAGCGTCAGGCGGTTGTCGCAGTAAATCGGCGACTTAATCCCGCTCGCCCAAGTGAACGGTTCATCCGGCCGCAGAAACACCGCGGAAATCGACAGCAAATCCTTCGCAATCATCTTTTCGACATTCTGATTCATAGAGCAATACTTCCTTTCTTACTTATAGGGAGACGCCAGAGGCTCTGCCTCTGGACTCCGGCAGGGCTCTGCCCTGCACCCGCGAAGGGTCTTCGACCCTCTCGACACCCTTTTCGCGATTCAGTTGGTGACACTTTCAGGCAGTGCCCGCGTGTTTATCCTATGAACCTTCGGTTCAAATTGAGCATGGGAAACCCCAAAAGTAGCGGCACCGAAGGTTTCCAAAGGGCGATCGCAAACTTCGTCTGTTTTCATTGCCCTTTGGTCGCCTCCGCAGCGGCGATTCCACTGCAACAATATCAATCAGTTACAAAAGGAACCCCAGCTTACTCGCCCAAGAATTCCTTCACACACCGCTCATATGCCGCCACCGGATCCGCCGCCGCCGTAATCGGCCGCCCGACCACAATGTAGTCGCTGCCGCCCAGCCGCGCCTTTGCCGGCGTCATCACGCGCACCTGATCCCCCACGTCGCCGTCGGCAAAGCGAATGCCCGGCGTCACCGTCAGGAAATCCTGACCGCAGGCTTCCTTCACCAAGGCAGCTTCCAGCGGCGAGCAGACCACGCCGCTCAGCCCCGCCGCTTTCGCGTTCTGCGCGTACTTCTTCACCGTCTCCGGCATCGTCGCGTTGATGAGCAGCTCCTGCTGCATCCGTTCCTCGCTCGTCGAGGTCAGCTGCGTTACCGCCAGCAGCACGCCGCAGGTGCCGTCTTCCTTCGTCAAGCCCTCTTTCGCGGCTTCCATCATGGCAATCGTGCCTGCCGCGTGCAGGTTCGTCATGTCCACATCCAGCTTCGAGAGCACCTTCATCGCCTTTTTGACGGTGTTCGGAATGTCGTGCAGCTTCAGGTCAAGGAAAATCTTGTGTCCGCGCGCCTTGATTTCGCGCACAATGTCCGGGCCTTCGGCATAGAACAGCTCCATGCCGATTTTCACAAACGGCTTGCGCCCCGTGAACTGGTCAAGGAACGCGAGCGTCTTTTCCTTGTTTTCAAAGTCAAGGGCAATGATAACATCCTTCGCCATGGTGAAAGTCCTCCTTTATTATTATACTCGTTGAATATCCGACAAGCGTTCAATGCCGAGGCGCTCCATTTCACGCGGCAGATCGTCGATGATTTTCTTGCACGCATACGGGTCAACAAGGTTCGCCGCGCCGACCTGCACCGCCTTTGCGCCCGCCATCATCATCTCGATGACGTCCTGCGCGCTGCTGACGCCGCCCATGCCAATGACCGGGATACTGACCGCGCCCGTCACCTGATACACCATGCGCACCGCGACCGGGAACACACCCGGTCCGGAGTAGCCGCCCATGACGTTCGCCAGCACGGGGCGGCGGCGCTTGAGGTCAATGCGCATCCCCAGCAGGGTGTTGATGAGCGACAAGCCGTCCGCGCCCGCCTCTTCGCACGCTTTCGCGATGGACACAATGTCCGTCACGTTCGGCGACAGCTTCATGTAGACAGGCTTCGTCGCCACTTGCTTGACGGCGCGGGTGATTTCCGCCGCCGCGTCGGGGTTCGTACCGAACGCCATGCCGCCGTGCCGCACGTTCGGGCAGGAGATGTTGATTTCGAGAATTTCAACCTGCTCTTCCTTCGTCAGCAGCTCGACGCAATGAACGTATTCCTCCACCGAGAAACCGCTGATGTTGGCGATAATCGGCTTATGGAAGATTTTCCGCAGGGCGGGCAGTTCGTGCGCGATGACGTGCTCCACGCCGGGATTCTGCAGGCCGACGGAGTTCAGCATCCCGTTCGGGCATTCCGCAATGCGCGGCGTGGGGTTGCCGAAGCGGCTTTCCGCCGTTGTGCCCTTGAAGGACAGGCTGCCTAAGATGTTGATGTCGTAATACGGGGTGAATTCCTGCCCGAAGCCGTATGTGCCGCTGGCGGGAATGACCGGGTTGTCCAGCGTCACGCCGGACAGGGTGACGCGCAAATCCTTGCTGCTCACCAGATGACCTCCTCTCGCACCAGCACCGGGCCGTCCTTGCAGATTCGCTTGTAGCCGCCCTTGACCTTGACCGTGCAGCCCATGCACGCGCCGAAGCCGCAGCCCATGCGCTCCTCGAAGGACAGCTGTGCCGGATGGTCGTCCGCGTTCATAATCGCCTTGAGCATCGGCAGCGGCCCGCACGCACAGATGTCGGTGAAGTCGATTTCCGGCAGCGCGTCGGTCACAAGTCCCTTGATGCCCGCTGACCCGTCCATCGTCGCCAGCACAAACGGCGCGCCGAGCTTCTCCACGTCCTCGCGCAGGAACACTTCGTCCGCCGTGTTGAACCCTGCCAGCACGGTCGGGTGCTTGCCCGCTTGCATAAGGCAGCGGCACAGCCCCACCATCGGCGGAAGCCCCACGCCGCCGCCAATCAGCAGCGGACGCTCCCCGCAGCGGGTGATGTCGAAGCCGTTGCCCAGCCCGGTCAGCAAATCGAGTTCCGTGCCGGGAATCATGCGGCACATGGCGTCCGTGCCGTTGCCGACGACCTTGTAGACCAGCGTCAGCGTCTCACTGTCCCAGTCGCAGACGGAAATCGGGCGGCGCAGGTAAAAGCCCGGCACCTGCACCTGAACGAACTGCCCCGGCGCGGTGATGGCGGATGTGTCCCCCTGAAGCGTCATGCGGTAGACGCACGATGTCAGTGGGGTATTCTGCTTGATGGCAAAGCGCATGTTGTTACTCCTTCCGGCTCAGCGCGTTATACGCAATCTTGTCGCCGCAGACGGTCAGGCGGCATACGGCGTGAACCTCCCAGCCCTCAAAGGGGGTTGCGTGCCCTTTCGAGAGGAAGTTGTTCGGGTCAATCTTCTCCCGCGCGTGCAGGTCAAACACAGTCACTGCCGCTTTGTCGCCCACCTGCATCCCGCCATCTATGCGGAAGCGGCGGCGCGGCGCATCCGCCATGCGGTCAATCAGCATTTCCAGCGGCATTTTCCCTGTCTCCACCAGATAGGTGTACAGCAGCGGGAACGCCGTTTCAATCCCGACGACGCCCATTGCAGACCCGCGCAGCCCTTTCGCCTTTTCCTCGGCGGAATGCGGCGCGTGATCCGTCGCGATCATATCAATCGTGCCGTCGAGCAGGCCTGCCAGGAGCGCCTCTTGGTCGTCCTTGTTACGAAGCGGCGGATTCATCTTGAAGCGCCCCAAGTCCTGCAAGTCATCCTGACACAGCAGCAGATAGTGCGGTCCAGTTTCGCAGGTGATGTTGATTCCCTCCGCCTTCGCCTGACGAATCAGCGCGACGGATTCCTTCGTGCTGACGTGGCAGACGTGGTAGCGGCAGCCGGTTTCGCGGCAGAGGGCAATGTCGCGTTCAATGGGCTTCCATTCGCTTTCGGACGGAATGCCCGGAATGCCGTGCGCCTTTGCGAACGCGCCGTCATGAATCGCGCCGCCTGCGGGAATCCAGCTCATGTCCTCGCAGTGCGCCGCAATGATGCTGTCCGCCGCCCTGCACTTTTGCATGGCTTCGCGCATCGTCTCGGCGGTTTTGACCCCGCGTCCGTCGTCGGAGAAGCCGCAGACGCGCCTGCTCAGCGCCGCCATGTCGGTCAGTTCGCCCTCGCCCTTCTGCCCCATCGTGATGGACGCGTACGGACGCACATCAATAACCGCTTCGCCTTGAATCAGCGCTTCCTCCACCGCCAGATGCTCCGAGCTGTCCGGCGCGGGATTCAAATTCGGCATCGCGCAGACGGTCGTATATCCGCCGTGCGCACATGCCGCGCTGCCGGTCGCAATGGTCTCCTTATAAGAAAATCCCGGCTCACGCAGATGCACATGCACATCCACAAAGCCGGGAAAAAGGGCAAATCCACGGCAATCAAACACTTTCTCTGCCGGAAAGGAAAGTTGTTCCCCACGGGCGACAATGACGCCGTTTTCAATTGCCACATCGGTTTGCTTCCACTTGCCCTGTTCCAAGACAGAACCGTCCTTGAGCAGCACTCGCACGTTCAGCCCTCCTGTCGTTTCGGGTTATCCGTGCAATTATAGCAGATTTTCGCGCCGATTGCAAGGTGTATGCGGAAAGTTCCTGTCGAATTGAGAATTTGCAAAAGAGCCACCCGCATTGGATGGCTCTTTTGTATTTCGAGGGGAGTTATTCCGCTTCGACACGCGCGAAGATGTAGCCAACGCCCATGTCGCCGTCTTTCTTGGCGAGGTTGTCGTCAGAGTAGCACAGCACCAGATAGCCAGACGTGGTCATGCCGATGTACTTCATCGTTTCCATGTCCTCGATTTCCACGCCCGTCATGTCCGCGAAACGAACGGTGTCGTCGTCGCCCTTGACGTGGGTCTTGGCGGGGCCGCGGTTGTAGGACGCTGCGGGGTCATAGTCCACCTTCGCGATGACGTTGTTCGCCCATTCGTCCCACGCGCTCTTGACCGTGTAGCTGTCCTCGTCGGAGAAAGTCAGCTCGCCGGACAGGTCGTAGGTGTGGTCGTGGATGTAGGACGCCACGTCCACCATCGTGCCCAGTATCTTGTCGTTCGCGGTCGCGTCCTTCAGCGCGGTGATGGTCAGCGTCGCCGCATTTTCCGGCACAGCCAGCAGGCCGGACTGTTCCACGTCGTATTCCTCAGCGAAATCGGCGGTGATATACGCCGCAACCAGCACCCATTCGCCTTCCCAGTCGTTCAGGCTGGATTCACGGTCGAGGACGAGCAGTTCGTCCATATCCGCGTCCAGAATCGAAGTGGTTTCCGCCATCGCGAAGCAGCCCAGCACCATCGCCAGCGCCATGACCAGAGACAGGATCTTTTTCATTTTGGTTTTCTCCTTTACCATTTCTGCGGTTTATTTCCGCTTTTCGACCTTATTATATCACACCTGTGCGCCAAATTGCAATCATTCCAAACAGATTTTACAATTCAGGCACTTTCGCGGCTTACACCCCGGAGTACGCCGCGAACCCACAGTCAATCGGCAGTACCACGCCGGTAATTGCCGACGCCGCCTCATCATCGGTGAGGAAGAACACGCCGCCAAGGAGTTCCTTGCTGTCCACAAAGCGGCCCATGGGCGTGCCGTTCAGGATTTTCGCACTGCGCGCGGTGGGCGTGCCATCCGCGTTGAAGAGCAGCGCGCGGTTCTGGTTGCTGACGAGGAAGCCGGGAGCAATCGCGTTCGCGCGGATGCCCGTGCCCGCGAAGTGCGTCGCCAGCCACTGCGTGAAGTTGCTGATGGCAGCCTTCGCGCCGGAGTACGCCGGAATCTTCGTCAGCGGGATGTAGGCGTTCATGGACGAGATGTTCAGGATGTTGCCGCTCTTGCGGGCGACCATGTCCTTGGCAAACGCCTGCGTGGGCAGGAGCGTGCCTTGGAAATTCAGCTTGAACACGAAGTCCACGCCGTTGGGCTCAAGGTCGAAGAACGTCTTCTGCCCTTCCTTGGCTTCGTGCTGGTACTCGTTGTCGGTCGTCGCGCGCGGATTGTTGCCGCCAGCGCCGTTGATGAGGATGTCGCACGGACCGAGGTCAGCAAGCACCTGCTGGTGCACCGCTTCCAGCGCCTCAGCGTCCAGCACGTTCGCTTTGTAGCCCTTGCAGATGAAGCCTTCCGCGGTCAGCTCGTCCGCCAGCTTCTTCACGGCTTCCTCATTCAAGTCCAGCGCCGCAACCTTCGCGCCCGCCTGCGCATACGCCCGTGCCATCTCGCCGCACAGCACGCCGCCCGCGCCCGTCACAACGACCACTTTCCCGGTAAAATCCACGTTCAAAGGCAATTTCATCATTGTTTTTTCTCTCCTTACATTGATTGATATGGGTGAACCCAGAGGCTCTGCCTCTGGACTCCGCAAGGGACTTCGTCCCTTGACCCTTTCGCGCGATTGAGTTGGTAACTTCTGCATACTGGTTTCGCGTGCTGCTTTCAGAGGACTTTCCAATCGCCCTCTGGACTCCTTCGGCGCAGGCACGCGCCCCTGCGTTACTCGATTGTCCCGCCGTTGGCTTCAATCAGCCCATTGATGTACGCGCTGCCCAGCGCGCGGTCGTACAGACCGTAGCCCGGCTTGGCGCTACTGCCGACTTCGCTCCAGATCATCCGCCCGTGGTCGGGACGGAAGTAGCCGTCGAAGCCCGTTTCCACCAGCGCCTTCACAATCGCATTCATGTCCAGGCTGCCGTTCTTCGTCAGATGGCCGCTCTCCTCAAAGGAGGTGTCCGGCAGGATCTTCACGTTGCGGATGTGCATGAACCCAATGCGCTTCATCGCGGAGTACTTGCGCACCAGCTTCGGAATGTCGTTCTTGGGCGAGCAGCCGAGCGAGCCGGTGCACAGGCACATCGTGTTCGCGGGGCTGTCCACAATCGCGAGGTACCGGTCGATGTTTTCTTCGCAGGTAATGACGCGCGGCAGACCGAAAATCGGGTACGGCGGATCATCGGGGTGCAGCGCCATCACCACGCCGCACTCCTCCGCGACGGGAATCACGCGCTTCAAGAAATACTCGATGTTCTGCCACAGCCCTTCTTCGCCCAGTTCGCCATATGCGCGGATGAGGTCGCGAACCTCGTCCTGCGTGTAGCTGGAATCCCAGCCGGGCAAGTGAATGTCGTCCTTGAGCGGGTCAAGACCCTTCATCTGATCCCAGTACATGACGAGGCTGGTCGAGCCGTCAGGGGCTTTCTTGTCCAGCTGCGTGCGCGTCCAGTCAAAGACGGGCATGAAGTTGTACGTCACGCACTTGATGCCGTACTTGGCGCAGCGGCGGATGGATTCGCAGTAATTGGCAATGTGGCGATCGCGTTCCGGTCTGCCGAGCTTGATTTCCTCCGTCACCGGGATGGACTCGACGACATCGAAAATCAGCCCGTGCGCTGCGCACTCATCCACCAAATGCTTGATGGATTCTTCCGGCCACACCTCGCCGGGTTTCACGTCATAGACAGCGGAGACGATGGAGCGCATACCGGGAATCTGGCGAATCATATCCAGCGTCACCGGGTCGCTGTCCCCGTACCAGCGGAAAGAGCTTTTCATGGGTGGATGTCCTCCTTGACTGTTTGTTTCTTCCTGCAATTGCGCTTTCCGGCAGAGGGTTTCGCCTCTGCGGAGGCGACAAGGGGGCTTTCCGTTCGCCCCCTTGACCCCTTCGGTTTACATGGAAGCGGTTTTGCCGCCTGTGGTCTGGTATTTCTCGGCGTCTTCGGTGGTCTTGATGGTGTCCATCGCCTGTTCGAGCGTCATGCCATCATTGACCGCCGCTTTACGCGCGCGGTTGACCGCCTGAATTTCCTTCATCTTCGCACCGGTCAGGCTGTAGCCCTTCATCGCCCACAGCGTCGCCGCCCATGCCAGCATCGGAATGACGCAGAACATGATGATGACAGCGACCTTGATGCCCGTAGAATAGGGCGTCGCGTCGGTCGGCAGTTCGCTCAAGCCCGCGCACCACAGGAAGATAAGCGCCACCAGCGTCTGCGCGAGAGAAGAAACCAGCTTATCCACCAGAGAGAACAGCGTACCCATGATGCCGGGAATGTACTTGCCGGAGCGGTACGTCTCGTAGTCGGAGCAGTCCGCAACCATCGGAATCGGCATATCCGCCGTGGCGTAGTACGCACCGTAGCCAATGCCGAAGCAGAGGATAAACAGCACCGTGTAGAGGTTGATGGCGCCGCCGCCATTATAGGGGAAGCTCAGCAGCAGGTTCGGGTTGCTTACGCTGCTGACAATGAGCAGCGCCAGCACGCCGATGTAGCAAACCAGCGCAATGCCGACGTACTTCTGCAAGGAGGCCTTCTGTCCCTTCTTCTGGCTCGTGCGAACGCTGAGCAGGAAGAACGGCACCGCGAAAACATAGCCCAGAATCATCATCGGCAGATACAGGCTGTCATAGTTGCCCATCAGGATGCCGTAGAGCGCCAGCAGCACGGTAGTGTTCGTGGCAATCGCCAGCGCCAGCTTGCAGCCCGCACCCGCAACCATCAAGCGCTTCATCGGCTTGTTGTTGCGGATGATTTCCATGTACTCGGACAGCTTGACCTTCTCCTGCTTGCTGCCGCCAATGCCGTAGTATTCCGGGCGATCCTTCTCGGCAATGCCGATAATCGCCAGAATCGTCAGCAGGACGGACACGCCGATGCCGATGGGGGTAATAATCGCATACAGTTCCGGACGCGCGTAGCCGGATACAACGACTGCACCGCTTTCATCAAGGATGTTATACGCATTCTTAATCAGCGGAATCAGGAACTGCATCACGCCCATGCCCAGCATCGAGCCGATGGTGTTGAAGATGGTGAACATCGGGCGCTGATTCGGGTCGTTCGTCAGCACAGTCTGACCGGCGCGGGTAACGCTGGTCTGGAACGTGTAGCCGATGACCCAGACGAAGTAAATCAGCGTAAACAGGATGTAGCGCATCGCCATCATCGTTCCCGGAACGAGCGGAAGCAGGATGTACAGGCAGATAACGGAAATCGCCATGATAACCGAGCCGATTACCATGAACGGGCGGAACTTGCCCCAGCGGGTGCTGGTGCGATCCATCAGCGCGCCAATAATCGGGTCGGTAATGGCGTCGCAGATGCGCATAACCGTAACCATCAGGGAGGCATACAGCCCTAACTGCAGGATACTGGATCCAAACTGCGCCACATACGACAGAATCAGGACAAAGTACACATTGGTTGCGCCGTTGTTGAGCGGGAAGAGCGCCAGCTGATACAGTTTTGCGCGGTTCACGCCGTCATTTTTCGCGGTCGTGTTGGACATGCTCTTGTGACCTCCTTAGTTATCCACCCAGTTCGACTTCTGGGCATTCTTGTTCTTCACGAGCTTGTACGCCGGGTTCGGCTTGTCCACCTTGTGGAAGTGCGCCGTGTCTTTCTTAAGACCCGAGAACGCTTCCACGTCCAAATCGCCGTCAAGCGGCACGGTGAACGTGAACACATGGTCGCTGCTGGTCTTTTTGCCGACGGTCTTGCCGTTGACCATCAACGTCACGGTGTCGTCGGTGGAGTAGACCTTGATGGTCGTCTTTTTGCCGCAGCGGTCGACAAAGCGCTTGGAGCAGATGTGCACAAAGCGGTCGCTGCTCCACCATGCCTTGTAGAGGTAGAAGCTGTCCTTCTTTGTCTTGCGGTCGAAGGTGACAAGCCCCTTGTGGTTCATGCCGGGTTCGCCGCCCTGATCGCGCGCGTCCGCCGCGAAGTCGAACATGTTCCAGACGTGGTTCGCCCACATCCACGGATGCCGCCGGAAGCACCGCAGCATGTACTCGTGGTACACCGTCTGATACTCCTCGGTGTGGTCGTTGCGGCGCGGATGATCGGAATGCAGGTTCGGCATCCCCTCTGCGCCGTATTCACTGTACCCCAGCAGGCGCTTGGGGTAGCACAGGTGCCAGAAGCCAATCCACAGGTCATTGAGGAACAGCCCCGGCACATACCAGCCCAGATACAGGTTCCAGCTGACGACGTCGGTGATGTGCGCAACCTTGTTGAACGGGCCGCACATCGCGTAGCACGCCAGCGTGGTGAAGCGGGTCGGGTCTGTTTGATGAATCATGTCGTTGAGGAGGCGGTGGTTGTCCAGCATGTCCTGCTTGTCCTTCGTCGCGATGGTGATTTCGTTCGACACGCCCCAGCAGACGATGGACGCATGATTGTAGTTCTGCTCAATCAGTTCCTCCATCTGGCTGATGGTGTTCGCGCGGCCGTTGGGCATGTGCTTGCTGATGTAGGGGATTTCCGCCCAGACAATCAGGCCGTTGCGGTCGCAGAGATCGTAGAAATACTGGTCGTGCTGGTAGTGCGCCAGCCGCAGCGTCGTCGCGCCGATTTCGCGGATGAGCGCCATATCCTCGTCGTGCATCTCGCGCGTGATCGCGTTGCCGATGCCCTTGCGATCCTGGTGGCGGCTCACGCCATGCAGGTCATACGGTTCATCGTTGAGGATGAAGCCGTGCTTTTCGTCCACGCGGAAGGAGCGAACGCCGAAGGGAATTTCCAGCCGATCGGTGACGCTGCCGTCCACCGTGACTTCACAGCGCGCAGTATAAAGGTAGGGATCTTCCACGCCATGCCAGCGGCGCGCCTTCGCCATCTCGATGATCGTGTCCAGCCCCGTGCCCGTGCCAACGACGCGCCCCTTGCGGTCAATAAGCGTCACGACCACGTCGCCCGCCGTCACCCGGCTCTGTATGCGCACCTTCGCGCCCGCGCCTTCGGGCGTCGCCGTCACGCGGATGCCGGACGAACCGAGGTAATCCAGCGCGAAATGCGCCTTGTTCACCACCAGCAGACGAACCATGCGGTAGATGCCGCCGTAGAACGTGAAGTCCGCCATCTGCGGATACACGCGGTCGTTCTTGCTGTTGTCCGCCTTGACAACCAGCTCGTTCTCGTCCGCCAGCAGCCCGGTCAGGTTCGCGCGGAACGTGGAGTAGCCGCCGTCGTGGCTGCACACGTCCTGCCCGTTCAGGCTGACCTGCGCAGAGGCATTCACGCCGTCAAATTCAATCCACACTTCCTGCGCGTCCGGGTCGAATGCAGGCTTTTGAAGCGCCAGCGTGTAAGTGCATGTGCCGCGCTTGTAGTCGTCGCCGCCGTCCTGCCCGTCGATGGCGTTCCATGTGTGCGGAATAGAGACTTCGCTCGTCTGACCGTCCAGATTCGTGAACTGCCAGCCGTCCTTGAGTTCAATGATGTGTCGCATGTCGGAACCTCCTTGGGAGAATCAAAAAAGACGCAAAAGGCTCCGCCCATGCGGGTGGAGCGAAGGATTACACAGCCTTCTCTTTGCGAGTGTACACAGCGATTTCGCCGATGATGAACGCGCCCAGCGCCAGTCCGGCAAACCAGAGGAAATTCGGGTCAAAGCCCTTTTCGTCAATCGCCACAAACACATCGGTAACATACCAGTAGCACTTGTGCGCAAAGAAGCAGATGGCGGCAAACGGCGCAAACGCGGCAATCGCGCTCGCCACGCCGTACTTCTTCAGCCCCACCAGCGCGCCGGACACCACGCCGCCACCGATAAGCAGCAGCACAACCCACTGGTCATAGCACACGCGCTGCGTCGCGCCGAACTTGCCGCCAATCACCTGATAGATGACCGCCGCCGCAATCGCCAGCACCGCGGAGACGAGCGTCGCATAAACGCCAAAGCCCTTCTTGGTGGAATTGCTCATGGAAAATGAACTCCTTTCATCAACCGGGAACACGCCGGCTTCCGCCTTCGCCCGGTTTCTGCCCTGTCAAGGGGATTTCCTGATTTTTTTTGCACCGCAAAGAAACGGTGCAGCCATTGCCCTATTCGCATAGGGATTGTTGCATCACCGCGCAGCCAAACGAACCTTTGCCGCCTCCGCTGGGAGGAACCGCATTTCCTCATCAGCCTCTGAACGGCACACGTTGGGATAGAAATATTATGTCATATTTTGACCATCGTTGCAAATCGTTTCTGCGCCGCGCGAATTGGGAAAAGACAAAAAAACGTGCTCTCGCGTCATATTCATGTCAATTCACGTCAGCAATATTCCGTTCACGGCATAAAATCCGCCGTATTTGGGTATCTTTTGTTCTTGCGACGCTTGTGTTCCTTTGTGCGACAAACGTTCTTCACTTTTGTGCCGTTTTGATATAGAATAAGGATAGAATGTGGCCGGGCGGACACAGGGCGGTCAACTACGCGCATTGATTCCCCCGATGTTTCCCCGGCGCAAGAGTCTCCGCCACCGCATTGGCGCTGTGATTTGACATTCACTCACAGGGCGTTTTTTCGTGTGTCAGAATAAACGTCATTTGAAAGGAGAACCCGATTCTTATGAAATCTACCTCCAAGCATCGGACACTGAAAAAAGTGTTCTTGAATGTCACGGCGTGCCTGACGGCGCTGGTTGTCACGGGCAGTATCATCGCCAACGAGTGCGAAGTGCAGCTCAACTCCTTCCTCGGCACGAGCAGCACCAAAATCGTTACCAAGCTCCCGGACGGCGTGACCGAAGAGGGCTACGTCCGCTACTATGACAGCAAGTACAGCACGCTGGCCGAACTGAAAGCCGCCGGCAACGCGAAGGTTCGCGAGGTCGAGGGCGAAGGCATTGTGCTGATGAAGAATGAGAACAGCGTCCTGCCGCTTGCCGCGGGCGCAAAGGTGTCCCTCGTCGGCGTGACGGCGATGGATCCCGTCTACGGTGGTACGGGCTCCGGCGCGGTGGACGCGGACGGCGCCCCGAACTACCTTGATGTGCTGACCGGCGCGGGCTTCGACGTGGTAGACAAGCCCCTGCTGAACTGGTATGTGAGCGAGGAAAAGAAGCGCAACGGCCACGAAATCGGCGAAGTCAAGTGGAAGCAGGTCAAAAAGAACCATGACGATACCCTGGGGCAGGGTGAAGACGTGGTGTACGTCATCGGCCGCGTGGGCGGCGAAGGCAACGACGTCGGCGCCGGCATCGAGGATACGTTCGAGGAGAGCGGCGACTACCTGCACCTCAACGAGGCCGAGCTGAGCGTTCTGGAAGGCCTGAAGGGCATGAAGGACGACGGCAATATCCGCTCCATCACCGTCATCGTCAACAGTGCGAACCCGGTTTCGATGGCGTTCGCGGATGAAGAGGATTACGGCGTGGACGCGGTGCTGTGGGTCGGCTCGGTCGGTCAGACGGGTCTGTACGCCTTGGGCGACGTGCTTTCCGGCGCGGTGAACCCGTCGGGCTCGCTGCCGGACACTTGGTGGAAGGACAATCAGCTTGACCCGGTGCAGAACAACTTCGGTGTTTACACCTATGAGGGTCAGGAGAAGTACACCTATCCCGCCAACGCCAACAGCTACAACCACTATGTGGTCTATCAGGAAGGCGTGTATCTGGGCTACAAGTACACGGAAACGCGCTATGAGGACGTTGTGCTGGGCACGCCGAACGCGGGCAACTTCCAGTACAATAACGTTGTCGCGTACCCCTTCGGCTACGGGCTGAGCTACACGAACTTCGCTTTCTCCGATATGCAGGTGCAGAAGGTCGGCGAAGGGCTGAAGACCGAGTATCAGCTGACTGTCACCGTTACCAACACGGGCGACAAGGCAGGCAAGAAGGCGGTGCAGGTCTACGCGCAGAAGCCCTATACCGACTACGACGTGCAGAATCACATTGAAAAGCCCGCGGTGGAGTTTGTGGGCTTCTCGAAGACGAAGCTGCTCCAGCCGGGCGAGAGCGAGACGGTGACCGTCTCCGTGCCGGAATACTTCCTGACCAGCTACGACGCTTACAACACGGGCGTGTATATTCTGGAAGAAGGCGCGCATTACCTGACGATTGCCGATGACGCGCACGCGGCGGCAAACAACATCCTGACCGTGAAGGGCAAGACGACCGCCGACGGCATGACCGCAGACGGCGACGCTTCGATGGTTTACACGGCAACCTACTCCTTCGACGCGACGACCTACGCCAAGGCGTATGGCACGGGCAACGATGTCACCTCCCTGTTCGCGGCGGCGGACGTGAACCGCTACGAGGGCAGCGGCGACAACACGGTAACGTACTACTCCCGCAGCAACTGGGAAGGCACGGTGACGCCCGGCGCGGTGAAGCTGGCGATGACCCAGCAGCTCTTCGACGACACGGTGCTGACCGACAGCGACCTTCCCTCCGCTGACGGCTACGAATGGCCGGTGTTCGGCAAGCAGGCGGATCTGCAGCTCATCAACATGCGCGGCGTCGACGCGGATGATCCGCAGTGGGAAACCTTCATGGATCAGCTGACGTTCGACCAGCTGGCGAAAATCTGCGCCAACGGTCTGCGCATGACGATTGCCATCAACGAAATCGGCAAGCCGGAGACGGTTGACCACAACGGGCCGTCCGGCGTGACGCAGAAATACTCCGTCGGTTCTAACGGCTACGCAGTGCAGACGAACGACCCCGATAAGAACATGAAGGGTACCTGCTACCCCTGCAACGGCATTATCGCCGCAACGATGAACAGCCAGCTGGTGGAGGAAGTCGGCGAACTGATTGGCGAGGACGCCATGTGGGCAGGCTACGCGGGTCTGTACGGCACGGGTCTGAACATCCACCGCTCCCCCTATTCTGGCCGCGTGTTTGAGTATTACTCTGAGGATGGCATCCTGACGGGTCTGATTGACGCACGGGAGACCGTGGGCATCCAGAGCAAGGGCGTGTACGTCTACAACAAGCACTTCGTCCTGAACGATCAGGAGAACAACCGCGCGGGCATCGGCACTTGGTGCAACGAGCAGGCGCTGCGCGAAATCTACCTGCGCGCCTTCGAGCTGCCGATTATTCAGGCGGACGCACAGTGCGTGATGACGGCGTTCAACCGTCTGGGTGCCATTTGGGCAGGCGCGTACACCGAACTGCTGACGGACTGGCTGCGCGGCGAAGCAGGCATGAGCGGCTTCGCGGTCACGGACATGTACGACGGCACCTACATGGTGAAGGTGAACGAGATTGTCGCGGGCAACGACCTGCCGGACAACTTCGTGGGCGAAGACATCAGCGAATTGAAGGACTACGGCCCTGACGGCGCGAAGGCGAACCCGATGGTGGCGCAGGCGCTGCGCACGTCCGCAAAGCGTGTGCTGAACACGGTTGTGAACTCGCGCGGCATGGACGGCATCAGCCAGTACACGCGTGTGGTACGCGAAGCGACGTGGTGGCAGCTGACGCTGAACATTGCGCAGTGGGCACTGGGCGCGCTGACGGCGGTGGCGTTTGTGCTGGTCGTGCTGGATGGCAAGAAGAAGGGCGCGAAGAAGTAATTCGATTTCTTCTTCGGGAATTTCCTGAGGATTTTCGGGGCACATGGCGAAAAGCTGTGTGCCCTTTTTGCTGCGCAGAGGTGAAACCCCTGCAAATCAGCGGAAAAGCAGGAATTTCCGCATATTCCGACTTGTCCAAACCCCGAAACCATGCTATAATGGCTTCAGAATATTTCACGCAAGGGGGAGGCGAGACGAATGCTCCTAATTGCCATCGTCGATGATGAACGCAGCGATTCCAGCGCGCTTAAGGCGCTTGTCGATACCTACTTCCAGCAGAACCGTCAGGCGTATATGATTCACGTCTTCAACGGCGCGCTGGATTTCATCCGCAGCACCGAGAACCACGACATCGTGTTTATGGATATCCGCATGGATAAGCTGGACGGGCTGGAAGTGGCGCGCATCATGCGCAAAATCAACACCGATTCCGTGCTGATTTTCGTCACCCATATGGCGCAGCTTGCCATCAAGGGTTACGAGGTGGATGCGCTGGATTTCATCGTCAAGCCGGCTGACCAAGGCTCCATCAATTATGTGCTGGATAAAGCAATGAAGCGGCTGGAGGGCGTATCGAACGCGGCATTCGCGCTCAAGACTTCCGACGGTATTGTCAGCCTATCTACCAACGATATTATCTATGTCGAAGTGTTTGACCACAATTTGGTTTATCACACCACCAAGGGGAATTACGACATCCGCGGACGGCTCTCCGACGTGATGAAGCGGCTCGACCCGAAGCGGTTCATCATGTGCAACCGCTCGTATGTCGTCAACCTGCGCTATGTGTCAAATATCAACAATGATTTTCTCGTTGTCGATGGCACGCAGATTTCCATTTCCAAATCGCACCGCAAAGAGATTTTGCAGCATTTCTCGAACTTTCTGGGGGAAAACCTATGAACATGCTGCATGACTCCTGGTGGATTTCGACGATTGACCACCGCGTCTCCACGGCGCTGGTGTTTTTTCTGCTGCTGATGACAATGGGAAACGGACATAAGAAGCCCTATTTCCCCCTGCGCATCCTTGTCAGTTTCATCGCGCTGTGCGCCGTCAGCTGGTTGACGCGCTACTGGATTGACCTCTGCCTGACAACAACCGTCGCGCAGGGCATCGGGTACAGCCTGCACCTGTTGGTCATGAGCCTGCTCTATTGGGGCACATATACCTTCTGTTACCACACAACCCTCTCCGAATCGTGCTACATGGGACTGCTTGCGCTGACGATTTTCAAGCTCGCATGGAACACATTCAAGGTTTTCGCAGCGGCATTTGGGATGACGGGTATCGCGTCGGTCTGGTCACGTTACAGTGTTTCCGGCGCCCTTGTGTCGTATCTGGTGTATATCGCCGTGTGCGCAGCCGCTTCTTTGCTCTATAAGCGGCTGATTCACAGCAATCCGCCGCTCAATGAGGCTTCCCGCATTGTCCGGGCTTCGGTCGCCGTTTTCCTGCTTTTTCAAATAGTGCTGGAATATTGCGGGCATGTGTTCACCTCGGCGCCGGATTCGTCTTTCATGTTCTATCTCTGCGCCCTGCTCTATACTGCAACAAACTACATCATCCTGATCACCATTGCCGACCTTGCCCGCTATCGGCAGGACAACGAGGAAATGCAGAAGTTCATTGCCAACAAGATGCAGTATTACCAGATGAGCCGCGACGGTATCACGTCCCTGCAAATCAAGTGCCACGACCTGAAGCACCAAATTGCCACCATCCGCTCGAAAGCGGGCAAGGAGAGTTTCGACAAGTACATTGACCGCTTGGAGGACTCCATCATCGAGTACGGCACGGTTGTCGAGTGCGGCAACGAGACCATCAACATTGTGCTGACGGAGAAGAACATCCTCTGCTCAACATGCGGGGTTAAGTTCTCGTACCTGATTGACGGGTCGATTTTCGGCTTCATGTCGGAAATGGAGCTATTTTCGCTCTTCGGCAATGCGCTGGACAACGCCTTGGAGGGCTGCAACAAGGTAACTGACCCGGAGAAGCGGGTGATTTCGCTCAAGGCAAACGCCATGAACGGCATGGTGGTGCTGCATGTGGAGAATAGCTATGAAGCGCCGCTGAACATGGTGGATGATATGCCGGTGACGACCAAGGCCGGCACGGGACATGGGTTTGGCTTGCGGTCAATTCAGGCAATTGCTGAAAAGTATGACGGCATAGCGACAGTGGTTGCGGAAAAT
>ULXZ01023688.1_pt1 | contig 21822 bp, 22 predicted proteins | sample 1961701 | NCBI WGS metagenome assembly ULXZ01 (sample SAMEA4835850, study PRJEB28245) | human gut metagenome | biome: gut microbiome; material: fecal sample | place: Denmark | collected 2008 | reverse complement strand
GATTACAAATCAGCTGCTCTACCAACTGAGCTACACCAGCACGATACCGGCTCAAATATAATAGCAAACAGTGCAGGGTTTGTCAACAAAAATTTTAATTATTTTATTCTTTGCGATATCAGGGAGGAAACGAATGAAAATCAGCGAACTTTCCGCGGAATACCGCGACAGCGCAATGCTGTGCCGGGGCAGAATAAAAGAGCTGAACCTTAAGCTCGATGGCGAGCCGATGTGCGAGATCGACAGACTTCGCTTGCGCCGCCGGATAGCCATACTCACAAGCATGATGCGCGATACGATAGCCGTTTCGCGCTACCTTGAAAACTACTACGGAGATGATATAAATGCAGGAAAGAAAACTCAACATGTTTGCTAAGCAGGAGGAATACATGGCTCTGCGCCAGTACATAAAGCTCGTGTCCGATGCGTCCGGCGGCGCTGCCGGCGCACTTCGCCGCGCGATAAACTCGGAGCTTACAAAGCGCCAGAGGCAGCTGATCGGCATGTACTATATCGAGCAGATGCCCATGCAGGATATTGCCGACGAGCTGGGGCTTCACATATCAAGCGTCAGCCGCACGATAAAGCGCGGCCGCGAGCGCCTGAAAAGCGCGCTGAGCTACGGCGGCAGGAATCTTCTGGCGTCGTTAGAAGATTGTTAACTTTACAGCCGTTTAATGTCGTGATAAAATGGCGGCATGAAAAATACAAAGAGAAAAACAAAAAAACGCGGTGGGATAAGGCCGGTTTTCATAGTGATCCTCATAGCGGCACTGCTTTTGGCGTGTTATGCCGCAGTGCAGCTGCGCCGTCAGGCCGCGCGTGAGGCAGACCCGTACTATGGCATGGTCGAGGTGTTCAACGGCGACGACTATGTGTGGATAACTCCGCAGGACGGCGTTGCGCTCAACGATCTTGACAATAGAGAGTTTATTAACGACGCAAGCGGAAACCTGACCTACACCGGGCGCGAATACAAGGCCAGCCGCGGCGTTGACGTTTCGTCGTATCAGGGCGATATCGACTGGCAGCAGGTTTACGACAGCGGCGTGCGCTTTGCCATCGTCCGCGCAGGCGGCATGTACTACGGAAGCGGCGAGCTGTATACCGACGATAATTTCATCAAGAACATTGAAGGCGCAAAGGCGGCCGGACTTCGTGTGGGCGCATATTTCTTCTCGCAGGCGATAAGCGAGGACGAGGCCGAAGCCGAGGCAAAATTCGTGCTCGACCTTCTCGGCGACCGCAAGCTCAATCTGCCTGTGTTTTTCGATTGGGAACGCATATCCGGAGACACCGCGCGCACGGACGGGCTGGATAACGAAACACTCACGGCCTGTGCCGTGAAGTTCTGCCAAACGATAGAGTCGGCAGGCTTCGATGCCGGTGTGTACATATATAATGATACCGGCTACTACGGCTATGACCTTGCGCAGCTTGAGGACTACACCTTCTGGTGCGTCGGAATAAGCACCTATCCGTGCTTTTACTATGCCCATGAGTTCTGGCAGTACAGCTTCAAGGGCACGGTCCCTGGCATAAATGCCGACTGCGACCTGAACATGATGTTTGAAAAATAAGAGGAAACCGCAGACCGGATATCCGGCCTGCGGTTTTTTGCGGCAATGTGCAGTTATTCGCTTTAAAATTTTTTAAAGCGAATAAAACTTGACAATAAAGTTGATATTCTCGAGTTACAGCAGTTTTGGCTAAGTTGTCACAAAACACTAAAAATTTTTCCAGGTGTATATTGACTGTCATCCGCCCGACTATGCAGCATCTCACTCCAATTTTCGGGAAAACCTATAGATATCCATGCTCAGATAGATCAGAGGATCATCCGGAAAACTCTCTGTTACCAAATATGCTAAACGAGCCTTGAGGGTTTCCTCAATAGACTCAAGCGCAAACATGAGTATGCTGGTAAAACGCCTGTCAAAGTCATATAATGCCTGTAAGCGCTCCCATGTTAAACCGTCTTCGTATTCATCGGCTCCGGGCTTTTTGAAATCGTGTAGATACCCGGAAATTCGATAATAATTCAGGTTTCGAAGAGCCTTAGCTACTATGGAATGATCACGGATGATTAGACCTCGCTTTTCCATGAGTTCAATTTGCTCCGCTATGGATGTGCGCTTTTTTAACTCCATCATCTCTTTATCTCCAAAAAAAAACGACCCCGCCATGGTACGCATCAAAGAGAGGCGCGGCGGAGCCTGTATCATAGTATTATAGTATGATAATACTCGAAAAAATGCAACCGCTAAATGTATGATTATTAATCACTGAAAATCAATATGTTGTGCTTGAATGCAAGAAAAAGTGACGGAAACATTACTATTTGTTGCCAACATAATATGCCAAACGCAAAAAGGACTGCGCAAGCATAGCCGTTTTTACATTATATGCCCTAAATGATAAAAATCAACATATTTGCATAATTTTTTGCGGTTGAATACTAGTATAACAATGAATTGAAAACCCGAGGTTTCAACGACTTGGGAATTTTTGGCGCACCATAATGGATTAAGCTTTTGCTATGCAAAATCTTGCGGGTTTGCAGCTAGCTGCTGCGCCCATCGGAGCTAAAAATATGCCACTGGCATATTTTCTTAACGCTCCTACCCTCTCAGGGTTCGAATTCCTCACGTCAAGATAAAAAGAAATAACAGCCTCCATCAATGATGAAAGCTGTTATTTTTGGCACGCCGTAAGGGATTCGAACCCCTGACCTTCTGGTCCGTAGCCAGACGCTCTATCCAGCTGAGCTAACGGCGCTTATTGCTTAGCGCCTTAGTATATTAGCACAGCCGGAGAGGAATTGCAAGCCTTTTTTAATTATTTTCGGCCATATAAGCCAAAATAATTACAGGCCGATGGAGCTTGATACCGCGTCAACTACTTCGCCCATCGTTTTAAGCGTCTTGCCGACGATGTTTTTCGGCGGTTTCTTGGCACCGGAAACTGTCATTCCGGCAAGCGAGCCGACTGCCACGCCTATGCCCATGCCAACGAGAAAATTTGTCTTAGTCATTGTTTACACCTCCGAAATATATTATGGCCATTTTTGTTTTGCTACTGCACTGTAATTTGTGCTATACTACACTCATTACTCCAGGAGAGGAGAATTTTTTTATGAGTGTAAAAATTCTTGCCGTCGGCGACGTGTGCGGAGAGCCGGGGCTGGATTATCTTACTAAAAATTTGCGCCGTCTGCGCAAGGAGCTTGAGATTGATTTTGTCGTCGTAAACGGCGAAAACGCAAATGTTGTTGGCATAACTCCGCGCCAGGCGGACGCCATACTGCACGCCGGGGCGGACGTCATCACGCTCGGCAACCACACATGGACGCGCACCGAGCTGCGTCCGTATCTTGACGAGCGGCGCAAGATCCTGCGCCCGGCAAACTGTGCGCCGCAGTGCCCAGGACGCGGCATAGACGTTTATAAAACGAGCTTCGGCGACGTGTGCGTTATGAACCTTATGGGACATTTTACGCTCGATACGAACACGGATAACCCCTTCGTTATTGCCGACGGATACATGGAGGAGATACGCGAGAAGATCATCCTCGTCGATTTCCACGCCGAGGGCACGAGCGAAAAGCGTGCAATGGGCTTCCTGCTCGACGGAAAGGCGAGCGCCGTTTGGGGAACGCACACGCATGTGCAGACCTCCGACGCCTGCGTTCTGCCCAACGGCACAGGATATATAACAGACCTCGGCATGACGGGCGCAATAAATTCCGTTATCGGCATCGAGCCGGAGCAGTCGATCGGCAAATTCTTCGGCGATCCTCCGCGCAGATACGATTCGGCCAAAGGCCCGGCAAAGCTCGAGGGCTGCGTGTTCACCATCGACCCCGAAACCGGCAAATGCCTGAGCGCAGAGGGGGTAAGGTTCACATGAGCGATCTGAAAATACTGCATGCGGCGGATCTGCACCTTGACTCGCCCTTTGAGGGACTGGGCGCTGCCAAGGCCGCGCAGCGCAGAGACGAGCAGCGCCGCCTGCTGCATCGCATTGCGCAGCTTGCCGAGGAGGAGAGCGTTGATATCGTGCTTCTGGCAGGTGACCTTCTCGATTCCGACAGCACCTATGCCGAAACGGCCGAGGCGCTTGCCTCGTCGCTCGGGAGCATATCCGCGCCCGTGTTCATATCTCCCGGCAACCACGATTTTTACTCGCCGCGCTCGCCGTATGCGCGCGTGAGATTTCCCGAAAACGTACATATATTTAAAAGCCCCACGCCGGAATGCGTGGCCTTGCCGCAGCTGAACGCAAATGTTTGGGGCGCGGCGTTCTGCGATAAATACAGTGCCGGTATGCTCGGCGGCTTCTCCGCCGCAGACGGAACGGGCACGAAAAACATAATGTGCATCCACGGCGAGGTGGGCGGTGCTTCAAATTATGATCCCATAAGCGAGACTGATATCGCAGCCTCTGGCATGGATTATATCGCCCTTGGGCATATCCATAAGGAAAGCGGCCTTAAAAAATGCGGCTCGACCTACTATGCATGGCCCGGCTGCCCGGAGGGGCGCGGCTTTGACGAAACGGGCGAGAAGCACGTTTACATCGTCACTCTCGGCAGCGGATGCAGCATAAAGTCCGTGTGCATTGCGCAGCGAAAGTACGAGATATTAAACGTTGAGCTTAAAAGCGGCGACGTTGTGTCCGATGTTCTCGCGGCTCTGCCGGAGAATACACGCAGCGACGTCTACCGTATTATTCTGCGCGGCGAGGCGGCTGAGCCTCCTCAGCCGGATGCGATCATTTCGGCTGTCGGCGAGAGATTTTTCTCGCTTCAGGTGCGCGACGAAACGAGCCTAAAGCGCGACGTTTGGGAAAGCGCCGGCGAGGATAATCTGCGCGGCAGATTTCTCATGCGTCTGAAAACAGCGTTTGACGAGGCTAAAACCGACGCCGAGCGCGAGAAGATAACTCAGGCGGCCCGTTGGGGGCTTGCCGCACTGGATAATCGCGAGAAGGTGGTGCGCCATGATGATTAAAAGGCTTGACGCGACCTTCGGAAAGTTAGAGGGCGAAAGCCTTGAGCTGCACGACGGACTCAACGTCATATCCGCGCCCAACGAGAGCGGCAAGAGCACATGGTGCGCGTTTGTCCGCGCCATGCTCTACGGCGTTGACAGCTCCGAGCGTCAGAAGGCCGGTTTTTTGCCGGATAAAATGCGCTTTGCGCCGTGGTCCGGCTCTGCGATGCAGGGCAGCATGCAGCTTGAAAGCGGCGGCAGGGATATAACCATAACGCGCACGACGAAAACGGCATCCGCGCCAATGCGCGAGTTTTCCGCCGTCTATACAGGCACGAGCGTGTCCGTCGAGGGCTTAAACGGAAATAACGCCGGCGAGATGCTCACAGGCGTCAGCCGCGATGTTTTCCGCCGCAGCGCCTTTGTCGAGCAGGGCAAGGTCGCCGTAACGCACAGCGCCGAGCTTGAAAAGCGCATAAGCGCCATTGTATCAAGCGGAGACGAGGACTGCTCGTTCACTGAGGCCGACGGCCGCCTGCGCCAGTGGCAGCGCAAGCGCCGCTTCAACCGCCATGGCCGCCTGCCGGAGCTTGAGGATGAGCTTTCGCATAAAAAGCAGCTTTTGGCCGAGCTTTCGGACGCGGCGCAGCAGCGCGAGAATATGTCCGCCGAGCTTGAAAGGGCAAAGCAGGAGTGCGAGCGCATCGAGGCCGAAGTCATCGAAAGCCGCAAGGTCGTCCGCAAGGAAGCACTCAGCAGCCTTCAGGGTGTGCGCAATGAGGTCAATGCAGCGACCGAGCGCCACGATAAGGCCGCCGAACGTCGCGATAGCTGCCGGGCGGCGCTGTGCGCCTGCGCGATAGGCGAGCGTAAGCCCGAGGAGGCCAAGGCCGAGGTCAAGACAGACCTTGAAAATTCGATGAAATTAAAAGAGCGGTCCGAGCGCAAAAGCTCGCCGGTGCTCGCGATAATACTCATGATCCTGTGCGGCGCGCTCGTCGCGGCAGGCTTCCTGCTGCCGGATCTGATGATCCACGCGTTTATCGCGGCAGCAGTCGCTCTGGCGGCAGGCATTGCGCTGTTTATCCGCGCATCCCGCCGCAAAACGGAGAACTACGAGGCCGCAAAGCAGCGGCGCAAGATCCTTGCCAAGTATAAGGCCGAATCCGAGGACGATATAGCCGCAAGCATCGACGAATATCTTGAGCTTTACAAAAACTATGCCGAGGCGCAGCGCGCCGAGAAGGAGAGCGCGGAGGCTCTTGCGGTGGTGCGCCGCCGTCAGGAGCAGGCCGAAAGCAAAACGCTCACTCAGCTCGACTTCACCGGCGGCGATAATCAGGCCGCCCAGCTCAGCCGCCGGCTGACCGAGGCTCGCGCAAAATGCAGCCGCATTTCCGCGCAGATGGCAGAGCACAGCGGAAGACTTGCCGCAATGGGCGATCCTCTGGTGCTCGGCTCGGAAATAAGCCGCATGGAGGCCGAGTATGCGGAAATAAGCGCGGAATACGACGCGATAGCGCTTGCGATCGACACCATGCGCAAGGCCGATGAGGATATCCAAAGCCGCTTCTCGCCGGCGCTCGGCAAGCTTGCGGCCGAGTATATGCAGTTTGTGACCGACGGAAAGTACGACGGGGTCATGCTCGACCGCGACTTTTCCGCCACGGTGCATGAAGCCGGCGGAAACGTTCCGCGCAATGCCGAATACCTGAGCGCCGGCACGCTTGACCTTATGTATCTTGCCGTGCGGCTTGCCGTGTGCTCGCTGGCTCTGCCCGAGAGTGCGAATTGTCCGCTTATAATCGACGATGCGCTCGTGAATTTCGACGCTGACCGCCGCCGTCAGGCAATGGCGCTGCTCGAAAAGATCGCGCAGGAGCGTCAGGTGATACTGTTTGCCTGCAATTAAATCAATAGTAAAGAAAAGACCGTTCTTCATTGAACGGTCTTTTCATTGAAAAATGTAATTTGCCGTGATATCATGAAAATATGGAACAGTTAAAGAAAAACGAAATATTCAAAGCCGAAATAGAGGCTTATAATTCCGAGGGCAGCGGCGTTGCACGCATTCTCGGCAGGGCGGTTTTCGTGCCGCGCACGATAGTGGGCGAAACGTGGCGCATCGTTATTGTCAAGGTCACGGCCTCGGCGGTGTACGGCCGCGCGCTCGAGCCGGTGAAAATTTCGCCCGAGCGCAGAGCGCCCGAGTGCGAAAATTATCTGCGCTGCGGCGGATGCAGCCTGTGGCACATGAGCTATGACGAGGAGCTGCGCTTTAAAAAGCAGCGCGTGAACGATGCTCTGCGGCACATCGGCCGTCAGACCGTTCAGGCAGAGGCTATAATCGGCAGCGATGAGATAACGCATTATCGCAATAAGGGCATCTACGCCGTGCGCGAGCAGGGAGGCATAGCCTGCAAGGGATTTTTTGCGCCGCGCAGCCACGAGCTTGTGCCGGTGGAGCGCTGCCTTATACAAAGCGAGATCGCAGATAAAGCCGCCGATGCCGTGGTGCGGTTTCTGAACGAAACCGGCATGCGCGCGTATGACGAAAAAACGCGGCGCGGCCTTGTTCGGCATGTGTATGTTCGCCGCGCGGTAAACACCGCCGACGCCGTTGCGGTCATCGTCGCGTCCGGCGGCTTCGGTGCGCGGACTCAGGCGCTTGTTGAGTTTTTGCGCCGTGCCTGCCCGGAACTGAGCGGCATAGTTTTGAATGTCAATAAGTCCGACGGAAACACTGTGCTCGCCGGGGATTTTCACACCCTGTGGGGGCGTGGGTTTATTCGCGACAGTCTCGGCGGCATAGTCTATGAGCTTGCGCCGCAGGCGTTTTATCAAATAAATCCGTCGCAGGCCGAGAAGCTCTACCGCAAGGCGGTCGAGTATGCCGCGCCCGAAGGGAAAACGGTGCTGGATATGTATTGCGGCGCCGGCACGATAAGCCTGTTTTTGGCCAAGGCCGCAAAGCAGGTGATCGGCGCGGAGATAATCCCCGAGGCGGTGGAGAACGCACGCGAAAACGCCCGGCGCAACGGAATAGAAAACGCAGGCTTTATCTGCGCCGACGCATCCGAGGCAGCGGAAAAATTTTTGAGCGACGGCGTGCGGCCGGAGGTCGTCGTTGTCGATCCGCCGCGAAAGGGCATGGACGAGGCCGCCGTGCGCACACTGTGCGGCATGGCACCGGACAGGGTAGTGTATGTTTCCTGTAACCCGGCGACCCTTGCACGCGACGTAACCGTGTTCAATTCCTGCGGCTATGAGCTTAAATGCGCCGAAGCCGTGGACATGTTCCCAAGAACGAGCCATGTGGAGACAGTAGTATTGATGACGAGAACCGACGCCGGAAAGGGCTGAAATGTACTGAAACAAAGGGATTCCGAGGTTTGCCTCCAAAAACCGGCGGCGGCCCGGAATCCCTTTCAAACTATTTCATCATCTAACCTGCACACCGAAAATGCCGAAATGCGAGGCTACGGGTTAGATAATCGCGTGGCGAGGCTACAGGTTAGATATGAAAGAGGATAACAACAAATTACAAGAAACAGCACATAACGATAAATATTCACATGAAACCCATTGAAAATCAAATCAAACTATGCTATAATTATATGGCTACGGTAAGATTGGTTTAAGGAGGAACCCCCCATGACAGATATGACGAATGATAAGTGGATTAATATTGATGAAGCTGCAGCTTACCTTGGGGTAAAACCAGCCACTATTCGCGACTGGATTCGCAAAGGAAAAGATATTCCGGCTCAGAAAATCGGGAAACAGTGGAAGTTCAAGTGCTCTGAACTCGATAAGTGGGTCAAGAGCGGGAAAAGTGCATTATAAACTGTGGAGTGTATAAAATGAACGGATTATCATTATTTGCGAATGTCGGAATAGCTGAAACATATTTGCATAAAGAAGGCATTGATATTGTAGTTGCGAATGAACTTCTTGAAGATCGCGCAGCTTTCTATCAACATCTTTATCCCGATTGTCATATGATTTGTGGGGATATCACTAACGAAGAAGTCTTTAATAGTATCATTATTGAAGCTAAGCAAAAAAATGTTGAATTCATACTTGCAACACCGCCTTGTCAAGGAATGAGCATTGCAGGATATATGTTGCCTGAAGACCCGAGAAACTATCTAATTACATATGCGGTTGAGGCAATAAAGAAACTTGGACCTAAGTATGTGCTGCTTGAAAATGTTTTCATGCAACTTCAAACATATATCAAATATGAAGGTAAGAGCATTCTAATTCCCGATCTTATAGACGAAGCTCTTGGATCGGATTACTTCATAGAGAAGAAAGTTGTTGATACAAAGTTTTATGGCGTACCACAACAGAGAAAGCGCGCTATTATGCTACTTTCTCGAAAAGACAATGGAGTCCATTGGGAATTCCCTCCTGAGGACAAGCACATCATTACTTTGCAAGAAGCCATAGGAGATCTCCCGTCTCTTGATCCCCTCATCAAAGAGAAGGAGTACAGATATGTTTTCCCAGACTACGAGAGAAAACGTCTGAAGGGGCTTGAGGTATCAAAATGGCATTTTCCAAGAGAACATGTATGGAGAAATGTTGAGGTTATGATGCATACCCCTACCGGAAAAAGCGCAAGACAAAATCCAGTCTATTTTCCTAAGAAAAAAGATGGAACTATGGTAGGCGGTGCGCCGCGCACATATATGCGCATGGAGTGGGACAAAGCTGCGCCGACAATCACAAGCTATAATCATACCATTTCCTCATTTCAAAATGTCCACCCTGGGCGGTTGATTGAGGACACGGGTTTATATTCAGATCCAAGAGTTTTAACGATTTTTGAAATGATGAGGGTCATGAGTTTGCCAGATAATTGGGATATTCCCGATTGGGCACCACACCCCCTCATTCGCCAAGTTATTGGTGAAGGAGTTCCCCCAGAAGCGGTTCGTCGTTTCGTCTCGGTTCTTAATATCGGGAGGTGAGAAAAGAAATGAAAGCATTATCTCTTTTTGCAAATGTAGGTGTTGCCGAAACATACCTTTCGGAAATAGGAGTAGATGTTGTGGTTGCTAACGAGCTTGAAGAAGATCGTGCCCGTTTTTATCAACATTTATATCCGAAGTGCAACATGATTTGCGGTGACATTACGGACAAGGAAATTTACAACAGTATAATAGCAGCAGCAAAAAAACAATGTGTGGAGATGGTTCTGGCAACGCCGCCATGTCAGGGAATGAGCATTGCAGGCCACAATAGTCCCTACGATGAACGAAATAGCTTGATAAAATATGCTGTTGATGCAATCCTCGAACTCCGGCCAAAGTATGTGTTCATGGAAAATGTACCGCAGCAATTGGATACACCGATTTATTACAACGGAAAAGAAATGCTAATTCCAGGTTATTTGGAAGAACGGCTTGGAGATTTCTATAATTTTAACAAGGAAAAAATTACCAATACGATGTTTTACGGAGTCCCGCAGATGCGACGCCGCTGTGTTATTCTCCTTGTTAGGAAAGACATAGACTTTATTTGGGAGTTTCCGGTTCCAGAGAAAAAAATAGTTACACTTGCTGAGGCTTTCGCAGGTATTCCAGATTTATGGCCAGATATTCGGGAAAAAGAGTATCGTGGTAAACTACCTGAAAACACAAAGGAAGCGTTGGCTTTTCATAAATGGCACAGACCTCCGTGCCACGTCTGGAGAAACATTGAGTGCATGCTCCATACGCCTGCAGGCAATACTGCATTTGACAATCCATATTATTACCCAAAAAAGAAAAATGGCGAGAAGGTTAAAGGTTATGATACGACCTATCATCGACTTTTCTGGGAGAAACCTGCTGCAACGATAACAAAATGGAATGGTATTATGGGCTCGCAGAACAATGTTCATCCAGGCAAATTTTGGAAGAATGATGAAAACGGTGAACCTCTTTATACCAATCCAAGAGTGTTAACAATCTACGAATTACTGATCGTTTCTTCTCTCCCAACAGACTGGGATATCCCTGATTGGGCAAATGATCAACTAATAAGATTCGTTATTGGTGAGGGCGTTCCTCCGCTGATGGTTAAAAAAATAATTGAGCCGGTTATGGCTCATGAGAGGAGTTAACTATGGCAGGTAATATGGATAAAATTCAGTTGCCGACAAACTCAACTGACATTTCAACTTTAGTTCGATATTTAAAGGGGATCAAAGCCTCCGAACCGCTGAACAACAATACAGCTCAGGGCGTATATCAAGCTGTAAAAGCAACGGGAAGGAAGCAAAAGTCTTACACCGCAAAAGTCGCAGAGGCTGATGGGAAAATGCCGGCGCGTGATACCCATACAACAGGCGCGTTGGCAACATACGGCTTGATTCGCTATATTGACAATAATAAGCCTGCCAATTTTGTTGTTTCCGATTTAGGCTGCGAGTTAATTGCCCTTTACGATGCTGAAGGCAAACCATTGAAAAATGCTGACGGAGTTCAGCTTCACTCCAATGGAAAGTATGTGGTAATGCTTCTGCGTGTCTTTTCGGCATGGCATGAAACGGGTAAAGGGAGAGATATACATCCCGGCAAAATTATGCTTCAGCTAATGAGTGATCCTGATCTTGACTATTATCTGACAGAACACGATGTGGCATATTTCACATCCAATCCAGACTTCAAATCCGATAATCAGTACATCGAAATCAAGAACTCAATATTGGATTTTCGACAGAAGTACGATGGGGTGTATGGATTCACAAGCAAACCCTGCAAAGCGGAAATTTTCATGCCGACATTCGTTCGCAATTGGGGTCTGTTTCAGAAAAAGGAAATCTATGAAATAGCTCCTGATGCTTCAAATCCAGGGCATTTCATTTTTACTCTGAAGAGCTCAAGTGCCACTTCTGATGACGAAATAGATGAAGCGGATGTGGAAGATTCGGATCCTGATGATGCTTCTGTGGGTTCCCAAGTAGGCGCAACCCATCAGGCAGGCAGCGACCCGGACGGACTCGGTAAATCCATTGATCTCGAAACGCTTTATAAGAATGTGACCCATTATGTCCTGGCAAATGGAGCCGATGTTTATTGTGATATGGTCTTTAGGCAGGATGGGGACTACGATTGGATCTATACCGCCAACGAAAAGACAACACCTGATTTCGCGGTGCTCTCTCCGGAATGGTTCCACGATAAAGCTCAAGAATTTGCAGCCGAGGATAGCGAAGCGGCCGCAATGTACATAGATTTCAACAGCAGATTTGGGATCGATGCTCTTTCAGCATTGTCTGGAGAGGATTTGCTTAAAACTCTGTTCCTGGGTGCAAGTTCCGATAACCTTTGCCACGAGCTTGAATATGTAGCCCGAAATACAGAACTTTTCGGTAGCGTAAAAGGCGGAAATGCCTTCAAGTATCCGATGTTCTTTGACAAAGAGGCTTCAATGTGGACCTCTGGTACGAGAGCGAATCCGAAGCAACTGTCCCTTGATGAAGCAATAATCAAAGGTACCGCTGTTAGAGATGGTTTAGTTAAAGGCGCAGACATAATCAAGAACTCTCTCCCAGTCGATTCGGTTGAAGACTATTTGACCTTGTATACAGAGCTGTATGCCGCAATTCCGGATCTGGTTGACAGCCTCTGGGTTATCAAGTACTACCATTTACTTTTCCCGGAACTCATCCCTGTTTTCTATAACAAGGACTGGCAGATTCGCGTTTTGGCTGCGTTGAAGATTACACCAAACGATACTGCATATGGCCGCCTTGGTCAGATCGACGCATTTGTAAAAGAGTGCGATGTTACAAACGTGGCATTTGCCCGCGTGTTTCATAAGTATTGCCGCAACATTTCTGTAGATGAGCATGAAGACATCGGCCTGGACGAAGTGGTTGCACAGCGTGTTAAAGGCGGCACCAACATTATTCTATATGGTGTCCCTGGCGCCGGTAAATCGTGGACGATCAAGCATGAATACTGTGATGACGAGTCTCGTATGGAGCGCCTTGTTTTCCACCCGGATTATACCTACTCCGACTTTGTGGGTCAGATTCTTCCGAAGGTCGGGGATGATGGCAGTGTTAGCTACGAATTCTCCGCAGGTCCGTTTACAAAACTTGTCCGCAAGGCATACATAAATCCGGATAAGATGTATTATCTCGTCATCGAAGAAGTCAACCGCGGCAATGCACCGGCAATTTTCGGCGACGTATTCCAACTGCTTGATCGAGACAAAGACGGTGCAAGTGAATACGAAATCACAAATGCCGATATCGCAAAAATCGTTTATTTGAACGATAGCCATAAGGTGTCTATTCCATCGAATATGTGTATCCTCTGCACAATGAATACGAGCGACCAGAATGTATTTACATTGGATACTGCCTTCCAAAGAAGATGGAATATGCGCCTGATTAAGAATAAGTTCCATGATGAGGAGGATGAGCTGCGCTTCGCCGGCACGAAGATCCTTGATACAGATGTTACCTGGGAGAAGTTCTTCACGGAAATCAACAGCTTTATTCTCGGCAAAAATATCCGCATGACATCTTCTGAAGATAAGCGTTTGGGAACGCATTTCGTCTCAGAGGAGGATCTCGCAATGGGTGACGGTAGCGAACGTCAAATCAGCCGCTTCCCGGAAAAGGTTCTCAAATATCTCTGGGATGATGCCTTCAAGTTTACTAAGGAAGATGTGTTCGACCTTGAGAAGGTAAAGAGCCTTGAGGATGTGATTGAACTTTTTGTGTCATCGACCGGCAATGCCAGATTCCTTGTATTTAAGGAGAACATTTATAATTCGCTTGTTCCTAAGAGCAATGCATAAAGGATTGGTGGTGAGTTCATGGCAATAGATCGTGAGCATTTTGTAATAAGAGAGCACTGCCATATCAATCAAAACGGCGACGGTGATCGTTTTGTTGGTGTAAAAGCCGACAGCAACAATGCGATGATCTATTTCCCGATGGGCTATGAATTGCCCGAACAGGACGATGAACTTCGCCGTGACATAAAAAATCTGTTTCAGGTGCTGGCTACTTTTACCGAGAAAACTGATCGAGTGCTTGAAATGGACAAGTTCACGGCACCGCAATCTGTGGATTTCCCGATCCAGGCATACCTTAATGTTATCAACTATTATCTGGATCACAATGGCAGCTACTATACGGAAACAGAGACTGCATACAGGGTCGATAAACGTGGGAAAACGCATTGGGGTCGAACAATAAAAACACAGACACCTATGGTACAAGGAAAATCCTTGCTTTACTTGAACCAGGTGGTGCGTGTGAATACACCCGATCTAAACCGTCTCATTACTCGTATCCATCGTTATTGTGTTTACGAGAGCTTTGAACGAATCGGCTGGTTATATACAACCAATTCACCGGAGCAGCCGGACATTACATTCGACAAGAATATGTTTTTGGCTACCCTCAATGCGAAGCTCGGCAGTACAAACAATGATAATGACAAGAAGCTCTTTCGTTCCATGATTGCTATGATCGAGTTCCGGGATAATCAGACCATAGACAAACAGTTTTATTTCGGCACCGACAGATTTGAGACAGTTTGGGAGAGACTCATCGATAAAGTCTTCGGCATCCCGAATAAAGATGATTTTTTCCCGCACGGCTTGTGGACGGAACGATATGGCAAAAACAAAGGCAAACCCGCAAGTGCGCTTGAACCCGATACGATTATGATTTACGGCGGGAAATACTATGTTCTCGACGCAAAATACTATCGATACGGAATTCTTCCGCAGTACGGTCCCAGCTTGTTGCCACAGTCATCCGATATCAATAAACAGATTACATATGGGCAATTCGTAAAGAATCAACGGACTCCAGATGGCGCACAGGTTTTCAACGCATTTATCATGCCATATAACAGAGTCAATAATCAGTTTAAGATCAACGGCTTATTTGGAAATGTTGCGGAGGCTGTCGGTGATTGGGTAGACCACCCGGATAACCCGGAAATCTATGAACGAGTTCAAGGTATCGTGTTTGACACTCGGTATTTATTGAAGAACTATGATGGCAATCACGATTCCGACAAGGAAGAGTTGATTCGAGAGATTGAAAAACCGTTTATAGCAGAAAACGCAGACGGAGAGGACTAACCATCCTCCCCGTCTTTTTTATTGCCCTTTAGTTGCATTCAGTTTGTCTCTTGCTCGTTTCCGGGCCGCCATGTCCCTGTTCATACAGGTAGTACAGCAGTATTTTTTCTTTCTTGACGAAACAGGAACGAGAAAGAATTCGCCGCATTTCGGATTTGCGCAGCGCCGGTAGGTTTCCATGTTGGGGCGCATATAGAACAATCCAAAATACAACGCACTGAGGAGCGAATCAATCTTCCATGCCGGTTCAAGTTTGGAAATGCTGTATGTCGGACGAACACGCTGGAGGTTTTTCTCTATTTCTTCTTTTATGATGTATTTGGCTGTTTCAACCGCAGCCGATTTAAGCCTTCCCTCAAAACGTGTTTTATCCAGTTCATCATTAACATAGTGAGTCTCATAGAGATCCACATAGTCGATTATGCCAACCTCATAGAGATAATGAAAAACAAAATCATTAATGAAAAGCATAGATTTCGGTTTTCCTGCTCGTGGGGCGCAGTAAGCAGTAAACACTTCCTTAAAGAGGGGTAATTCGTATTTGATGTCCGCAGGTGTTCCATTAAGCACAGAATCAACAAAATCCGCATTCATGCTGAATGAAGTAATAGTGTCCGTAAATGAGAAGTCGGTATTATTGAAGGTGTCATTCAACCATGAGTCTCTTTTGGCATCTTTGTTTGATTCGAGAAAAGAACTGTACTGGTGCTTGTCGGAATTATATTTGTATTTTCCGCCATTCAACTCAACAGATACAATCGGTGCAAACAAATGGTAGAAAACCATACGGACAATTTTTTCATAGCTTGTTCGTGACATATCTGTAATTGTAGACATCAGCTCCAATGTTGCGTGGAGCCGATCAATCAAAGTCTGTAATTCAAGCATTCCTATGACCTCAGAGCCGCCAGGAACAATTGGAAACAGAAATCCATTTGTCTCAAAGAAGGAACAGTATGCTTGTATATCGTTAGGTTTAATAGCTACAAGTTTTCCGAGAATGTTGTTTTCTGCGATGGAACCGTCTTCGTTCAGACGAACAAGACCGACCTTTGATCCAAATGCAAAATGAATCCGTCTACTACTGTCCGGTGTAAGCCTTATGGCTGGCATTGGTTGCAGACTGATATTTGTTGAGACAAGAGTCTCTTCGCAGCCGCAGCTATACGATTCAAATGTAAATACATTGCTGGTCAAAAAATTTTCTTCGATTTTTTTCACCTTTTTTGTCATTTTCATCACCCATAACTATCTGTCAACGAGTCCCTCCGAGGGGCTCTTATTTTTTTGCCCGTAAAGAAGTAATGCATAAAATAATGGACTACCACAATTATAGCAGAAACAATGCCCATTTTCAAGAGTAGACAAGGCTAATTTACAGAAAAGTAATGTTAATTAAGCGGAATATACATTACTTTCTGTTTGTGGTTTACTAATGGCACAGGACAAGAATGCCTTGAAAAAAACCGTTAGGAGGATTGAAAAATGACCAGACAAGATTGGCAGATTAATATAGAAAACCTCGCTGCGTCCGTGTCGGTGGAATACGGCAGCGAGGTTGCGGAGTCGGTATTCAGGAGGTTTGGAGCTACTTGCTTTGAGGATCTCAGCCCACTTTACTACGATGAGGTTTTCGGCGACCTGCTGCTCATCGATTCGGATAATTAGCGCTCACGGAGCTTTCCAAGGTAGCTGTCTACCACGGTGCGGTAAGCATCATCATCGACGCCGTTTGCCTCATGGATCTCAAAGATCTGGATGAACTTACGCAGGAAGTCATTAAGCGGCATCATCCTTGATTCGTTGCCAATCTGCTCCGCTTCACTGAGAAGCGCCATGGCTTCCTCGTCAGAGTTGTCTTCGGGGTACGGCACCTTCCAGTAATCCGGGAAATAGATCGCAGGATATGACACCTTCTTTGTGACATGATCCGTTTTGAGTTCCGAGCCGTTGAAAACGTTATAAACCGTTTTCACATCGAACACCTCTTCCTCGACCTCTATAGTTGTGTAACGAGCATCGTGGCTTTCGAGAACACCGGCAAGGAAGCGTGCAACGGCACGGGGGCCTGTTTCAAGAGATTTCGGAGCGGTATTGCCGACAAGCTGATCGATGGACACGCCGAAGTGTTCAGCTATCCCAACGACCTGGTCCAGGGTGAAGCATTTCTTGTCTCTGAGGCTCAAAGCCTTGCTTACGTTAGGCTGCGACATGCCGAGAATATCCGCGAGTTTCTCCTGGGTTATTCCATTATCCTTCATCAGCTGGGTGATATTCCGAATGAGTATATCAGTATTGCAAAATGACATATCAGAAATTCCTTTCTTGAATATATATTCCGAAATATGATGTTTATTCAATATTTGAATATATCATAGCACGGAATGTACAATTTTACAAGAGGAAAGGTCAAATTCTGAGTTGAGAGCAGATGAAGATCCGCTTTCACCTGAGTGTTTGACACTCAAAAATACATCTCATAGTCCGAGATGGCCATTAGGACGATGGGACGCATAGCGAACTTAGAACACCGCGATAAAGGCGGCGTTTGAAGTGAGGATGCACCCACCGTTAGTTTCCTGCGCCCATTTTCGGATTGCCGGAGCCTGTGGTCATCTTCGCCGCAGGCTCTCTTTGTGTCCTACCGTACCTTGCCCCGGACGGAAAGGACACATTATGAAACTGAAAATCCGTTATGACGAAGCCTACCAGGTGCTTGACCTGGACGAGCAGGCAACAGAGCAACTGTGGGTCTCCCTTGACCTGGACGGCGGCGAGGCGCTTTCACAGGAGGAACGCGAGAAGCGTATCCAGGAAGCCTTCGATGCGAAGTACAACAGGCCGGAGTATAACTCCTGGCGCAAGCTGAACCGCCACAGGGGCGAATCGAAGGCGAAACCCGGCAAGGATGAGACCGAGGATGACGTTGACACCTCCGAGCCGCTGATGAGTGAGGTCGCAGATGACCGTATCTTCCGGCAGGACGAGCTTGCCCGTGAGGAGCGGGAGCAGTACGAAGCCATCTGCGAATGGGTCCGCAGTGTTCTGGCGGACAAGCCCAGGTGGGTGGAAGCGTTTATCGCAGTACATATGGACCTCGTGCCGACGAAGGATTACGCGGCTTCTCTCGGTGTTGATCCCACCACGGTCACGCACTGGCTGCGCCGCGCAGAAAAAAAGTTGAGAGAAAATTATAAAAACCGTCAGTTTTGACCTCCTGCCGAGGCTACCCGTTAGAGGGGTGACCTCGGCAAATCTTTACAAGGAGGTCGTTTGAATGAGAAACGATACGAAAAATCAAAAGCCGTTCCGTCCGCTCGTTTACATCTGCTCCCCGTTTTCCGGGGATGTCGAGGGCAATACGGAACGCACCAGGCAGTTCTGCCGTTTCGCGCTGGAACACGGGCAGATCCCGCTTGCGCCGCACCTCATGTTTCCGCAGTTCGTAAATGACGAAGACCCGGAGGAAAGGAATCTCGCTCTGTTCATGGACATCGTGCTGCAGGGCAAGTGCCAGGAGCTGTGGGTTCTCGGCGACGTGATCTCCGAAGGCATGAGCGTGGAGATCGAGACGGCAAAGCGCCGCAGACAGCCGGTACGGTATTTCAATGCTGATTTCGAGGAGGTGGATGCGCTGTGAACGGACTGAAAGCAATCGAGACCGAATACAAGGGCTACCGCTTCCGCTCCCGACTTGAGGCGCGGTGGGCTGTGTTCTTCGATGCCTGCGGGGTCAAGTGGGAATATGAGCCGGAAGGATACGACCTCGGCGACGGCACGTATTATCTGCCGGACTTCCTGCTCCATGGCGTGACCGTGAACCACGCCACTTACGCTGAAAACTGCGACATCTACGTCGAGGTCAAGGGTCAGATGAACGACGCCGACGCGGACAAGATCAAGCGGTTCGCTGAAGCGGGTATGCCGGAGGACGGCATGTGCGGTCTTTCCAAAACTCCCGTGCTTGTGGTCGGCAACATCCCCTGGGGCGAGACCTTCTACGGTCTGCTCGACGATATCCAGAGCGAGGCTTACAACGATCATCACGGGTGGCCGAACTACTACAATTTTGAAACCATCGACGGCGACTACTTCGCTGCGTATCCGGGCATCGACCGGAACGGCGGTTTTCAGCTGTTCGGCGACGACTCCGGCTATCTCGGCGATATGAACCGCGGCGCTACGCTGAAGGCATACGCGGCGGCGAGACAGGCGCGCTTTGAACACGGCGAAACGCCGAGAGTCAGGAGGTTCAGATGATGAGAGATCTTGCCATATCCTACGGCAACAGCCGGCAGGCGAAGAAATGGGTCAACAAGACGATATCTTTCGACGCTCTGAAGGAGCGGCTGAAGACCACCATCCGCACAACGGAGTCGGCGGAGGAATACGCGAAAATGTCCAAGGTGCAGAGGGACGCGGCGAAGGATCACGGCGGTTTTGTGGGCGGTACGCTGAAAGGCGGCCGCCGCAAGATCGACACCGTGGAGCTGCGTTCCATGATTGCCCTGGACGGCGACCGCATCGACAAAGCCTTCCTCGACAACTATGAAACCACCGCGCCGTATACCTCCGTGCTGTACACCACCCACAGCAGCACGGAGGATTCTCCGCGTGTCCGCATCATTTTCCCCATGACCCGCGACGTCTCCTCCGAGGAGTTCGTGGCGGTGTCCCGTTATGTGGCGCAGGCGCTTGGCATCGACTTTTTCGACGAGTGCAGCTATCAGCCGAATCAGCTGATGTACTGGCCGTCCACACCGCAGAACGGAGTCTTCGTATATAAAGAAACGGACAAAGGGTGGCTCGACCCGGACGTGATCCTGTCGGCACACCCGGAATGGACGGATCCCACACGGCTTCCGACCTCCTCCCGCGAGAGCAAGGCGAACACGGTCACACAGCAGAAGGTGCAGGATCCCTTGACGAAGGAAGGCGTGGTCGGTCTGTTCAACAGGGTCTTCTTCCCTGTGACGAAGGCGCTGGAGGCGTTCCTTTCAGATGTTTATGAGCCGACCGATAATCCGAATCGCTGGCATCTGATCGAGTCCCACAGCATTGCCGGTGTGGAGATCAAGGACGACAAGTTCGTATACTCTCACCATGCGAAGGATCCGGCATATCTGAAGCTCTGCAACGCCTTTGACATCGTCCGCATCCACAGGTTCGGCGACGATGACGACAAGGCGTCCTTCCGCGCCATGTGCGACTTTGCTATGCAGCAGGAGGACGTGAAGCTGCTTGCCGCCAACGAGCGCCTTGCCGAAGCGGAGGCTGACTTCGCAGACGCCGGGGACGATGACTGGAAAAAGCGGCTCAAATATCAGCCGCGGACGAGCCTGCTCGAAAACAGCGTGTACAACCTCAATCTGATCCTCGCCAACGATCCGGACTTCCGCAATTTCGCCTTCAATGACATGGCGAACCGCATACAGGTCACGGGACCTTTGCCGTGGGAACGGCCGAAGGGCAACCAGTTCTGGCGGGACGCGGACACGGCGCAGCTCAAGTCGATCATTGACATCCGCTATCTGCCGTTCTCAAGCCGCAACCATGACGTGGCGTTCACGAAGATCACCGACGACCGGCACTTCCACCCTGTGAGGGACTACCTAGACAGCCTCCCCGCCTGGGACGGCGTAAAGCGCGTGGAGGATCTTTTTATCAAATATCTGAAAGCCGACGATACTGATTACGTCCGCGCCGTGACCAGAAAGACCTTCGCTGCGGCTGTGGCGCGTATCTATGTCCCCGGCATCAAGTTCGACTGCGTTCCTGTGCTGGACGGCGACCAGGGAATCGGCAAAAGCACCATCGTCAAAGACCTTGTCACGTCAGAATACTACTCCGAAACGCTGTCGCTGACCGATATGGACGACAAGTCCGGCGCGGAAAAGCTGCAGGGATTCTGGGTGATCGAGATCGGTGAGCTTGCCGGCATGAAGAAGGCGGATATCGAAAAGGTCAAGGCGTTTCTCTCCACTTCCGATGACAAGTACCGCCCCTCTTACGGCAAGGTGGTCGAAAGCCATCCCCGTCAGTGCGTTATTATCGCCACGGTCAACGGCGAGAGAGGATATCTGCGCGACATCACGGGCAACCGCCGATTCTGGATCATCAAGGTGCATACATCAATCGAAGCATCACTCAAATGCAGCTCATGTAAAGCTGTGTTTGGGTGATTTTTTGTTTCCGTTCGTCCCATCAGATAGTCGCAGGAAACACCGTAATAGTCCGCCAGCAACAAAATACTGTACGGGCTGATGTCCTTGCCGTTATCTGCTTCATATTTGCCAAGTGCGGATTTCGAGATACCCACCTCGGCAGCAAGCTGCTCCAAGGTCAGCCTTCGCTCTACTCGTAAATCTTTCAACCGCTCTCCGATTGTCAGCTTGACTTGCATACGCAGTCTCCTTTTCCATTTTTCTGTATTATATCATGCTTTTCCGCTTTGTGTCTCAAAGCGTGGAAAATTTCAACTTCCACCCCACTTTTCCTACCTCTCGGATATACGGGAAAGAGCCTGTTTTCTTACTAAAATTTAAACGTAAACCACGCAGAACCTTGAAAATTTCATGACCGTCCGATGAGGATATGCTTCCGGAGAAGTATCGCATTCAGCGTACCAAGGAAGAGGTAACGCCGGGGTAAGGACTCGGGCAGGAACGGCATCGGGCAGAACGGCGAAGTTCAATTATTTTACAGGAGAAAACAGGTA
>ULXZ01021534.1_pt1 | contig 22137 bp, 17 predicted proteins | sample 1961701 | NCBI WGS metagenome assembly ULXZ01 (sample SAMEA4835850, study PRJEB28245) | human gut metagenome | biome: gut microbiome; material: fecal sample | place: Denmark | collected 2008 | reverse complement strand
ACAGCGTTTCTATTAAACATTGCAGCAAGTGTATCTTTAATTTTGTTTCCAGTTATTTACTGAATGCATTTACGTATACCTCGACTTGCAATCTATACTCTATCTATCCCGTCGAAACCTAATCGACCCCATATACGAACATTATACCATGAAAAGTATAATGTTACAAATTTTATATTTTAGTCTTTTTTGCTATTTCTCTTTTAATATCCCTTTCTTTTATAGCATCTCTCTTATCAAAATCCTTCTTACCTTTACATAAACCTAAAAGTACCTTAGCTTTATTGTTCTTAAAATACACTTTTAGTGGTATTAAAGTATATCCTTCAAGTTTTACTTTATTAGATAATTTAAGAATTTCTTTCTTATGCATTAAAAGTTTTCTAGTTCTAGTCTCACTATGGTTGAAAATATTACCTTCTTTATAAATACCTATAAACATATTAAGTAAATATATCTCACCATTTTTTATATGACCATAACTATCTTTTATATTACAACTACCATTACGAATTGATTTAATTTCTGTCCCTTTAAGGCAAATACCACATTCATATTCATCTTCAACAAAGTAGTCGTGTCGTGCTTTTCTATTTAATATTTCCATTTTAAAACCCCTACAATTTTTTAATTATTTCAAAATCAATAAATTTTTCCTCTTTAGATGCCGCTACAACTTTTACTAAAACATTGTCACCAATAGTGTATTTATCACCATTCTTTTCACCTAAAAGTGATTGTGAAGTCTCATCATAGTTATAGAATCCCTTAAGTGATGTAATATGAACAAGACCTTCAATCAAATTTTCAAGTTCAACAAACATTCCAAAATTAGTAACTGAAGAAATCATTCCCTTGAATTCTTCTCCAATATGTTTTTCCATATATTCAGCCATCTTCATATCTTCAACTTCTCTTTCACAATCCACAGAAGATCTTTCTTTTAATGAAGAATGGTCTGCAACATATATTAGTTTCTCTTCCCAATGCCTAATTGTTTCAGGTGACATATCGTTGTTAAATAAATATGTTCTAAGTAATCTATGAACAGTAGTATCAGGATATCTTCTTATTGGTGAAGTAAAGTGAGTATAACACTTACTAGCAAGGCCATAATGACCAAGATTTTGTGGTGAATAAACAGCTTTCTGCATATTTCTTAAAAGTAAACTAGAAAGTATTTTAAATTCTTTCTTATCACTTAAAAAACTAATAAGTTTTTGCATAGATTTTGGGCTTGTATCTTTAATGTTTCCAGGAACCGTGTAACCAAGAGTTTGAACAAAAGATAAGAAACCTTTTATTTTTTCTTCTTTAGGATACTCATGTATACGATAAATAAATGGAAGATTCATATAAAATATATGTGTTGCAACGCATTCATTTGCTTGAATCATGAAGTCTTCTATTAAATTTTCACCTGCTCCTCGATCTCTTAATACTACATCTGTTGGCACACAGTTTTCATCTACTAATATCTTAGCTTCATCAACATCAAAATCAAGGTAGCCTCTTTCTACTTTTGCCTTTCTAATGATATCAGCAAGTTCTTTCATAAGTTTTAACTTTTGAGCATACGGTTCATACCCACTAGGTATAACATCTTCTTCTAAAATCTTATTTACTTTCTTATAAGTCATTTGGATCCTAGATTTAATAACACTTTCAAAAATCTCGTAGTCAACAGTTTTACCTTTTGAATCTATCTCCATAACACATGAAATAGCAAGACGTTCTACATCTGGATTAAGTGAACAAATACCGTTTGAAAGTTTATGTGGAAGCATTGGAATAACTCTATCAACAAGATAAACACTAGTGCCTCTTTCCATAGCTTCATTATCTAGAGGACTCCCCTCTTTAACATAATATGAGACATCTGCAATATGAACACCTAATTTATAATGACCATTTTCAAGTTTTTCCACAGATATAGCATCATCAATATCCTTAGTATCATCACCATCTATAGTAAATATCACTTCGTCTGTTAAATCACGTCTTCCAATCTTATCCTCTTTAGAAATTTCTTCAGGAATAAAGTCAAGCTGTTCAATAACTTCTGGATCAAATTCTGTTTTAATTTGATATTTTTCCACAATAGAAAGAATATCAACACCCACATCGTTTTTATGGCCGATTATTTTAACAACTTCACCCAAGCATTTTCCCTTTTCCTTAAAAGTATCAATTGCAACAACTACTTTATGTCCATCTACAGCACCAAGATTTTTCTTTTTAGGAATTTCTATTTCAAGTTTAATTTTTTTATCATCAGGAATTATATAACCAATACCCTTTTTAAAATAGATTTCCCCAACTACTGTGGATAATCCTCTTTTTATAATTCTTACAATTCTACCTTCTTTTCTGCCATCATCCTTTACTGCAGTAACCTCTACTACAACAGTATCACCATCAATTGCATCTCTTATATCACTTGCAGAAATAAAAATGTCTTCGTCTTCACCTTCAATTTCAACAAAACCAAAACCTTTTTTATTTACACGCAAAACACCTTTTCTAAGATTAGAATCAGAAAAAAGCATATATTTATCTTTATTAGAATGGTATATATCACCATTTGCTTCAAGTTCATTTAAAGCATCAAGCATTTCCTTGGTTTCTTCTATTGTTTTAATATTTAAAAGAGAATCTATTTCCTCATACCTAAGAGCTCTACCAGCATTTTTTAAAACATCAAGTATTCTATCTTTCATATCATCACATCCTACCAAAAATTATAGCACAAAAAAAGGGCTATTGATAGCCCACAAAATTACATCAAATCCATAACTAAACATATGATAAAGAAAAGCGCCCCTAAAGCAAATGTTAATCTACTTATAAAAAGTTCACTGCCACGTTCTTTTCTTTGACCAAATAAATCAGAATTACCACCAGAAATTATCTGAGATGCTCCTTCTGCTTTGTTACTTTGTAATAAAACAATAGCTATCAATAAAATTGAAATTATTATCAATAAAGTTTTCATCATGTCACCCCATTTGCTAGTTAATAATTTAGCATATTTTAGCAAAAAATACAAGTGTTACTTATCTAATTTCTTCTTCTATCCTCATAAGTTCATTATATTTACAAATTCTTTCTCCTCTTGACATACTGCCTGTCTTAATAAAATCTGTTCCAAGTCCCACTGCAAGAGAAGCAATAAGTGTATCTTCAGTCTCACCACTTCTATGAGACATAATAGTTTTATAATTGTTCTCCTTAGCAAGTTTAATTGTAGCAATCATTTCACTAATCGTACCTATTTGATTTGGTTTAATTAAAATAGCATTGCCAGCCTCCATATCTATACCTTTTTGCAAATAAATTGGATTTGTAACAAATAAATCATCACCTACTAAAATAACTCTATCACCAAACATTCTAGTAACTTTAGCAAATAATTCAAAATCATCCTCATATACTGGATCTTCAATAGAAACAATTGGATATTTATCTAAAAGCATAGAATAATAATCCAAAAGTTCATCGTTAGAATATTTATTTCCATCAATTAAATAATTACCTTTATCATATATAGAAGTTGCAGCAACATCTAATGCAAGAAAAACATCAACATCTGGAACATAATTAGCCATTTTGATTGCTTCTACTATAAACTCTAAAGCAGCTTCGTTACTTTTTAAATTTGGTGCAAAACCGCCTTCATCTCCAACAGCTGTAGAGTATCCTTCTTTATCTAATAATGTCTTCAAAGAATGAAAAACTTCTGATGCTATTCTAACATTATCCCTAACACTATTTCTTTTAGGTATAATCATAAATTCTTGAAATGAAATATTATTATTCGAATGTTTTCCACCGTTCAAAATATTTACCATAAGCAAAGGTAGTTTTCTATTTCCAAGCATGTCATATAAAGTTTTTTGATTATACACAGCACTTGCTTTAAAGAAAGCACCAGATACTCCAAGAATAGCATTTGCACCTAATTTGTTTTTATTTTCTGTACCATCAAGTGCAATTAACTTATCATCAAGTTCTTTTTGTGTATCAAAATTCATATTCAAGATATTTTCTCTAATAATACCATTTACATTAGCTACAGCGGTTATTACACCTTTTCCAAAGAAGCGATTTTTATCATTATCTCTCAATTCCAAAGCTTCTCTACTTCCAACAGAAGCACCACTTGGAACAGAGTATCTTCCAAAATATTTATTTTCTATTACAATATCAACTTCTACAGTAGGGTTACCTCTAGAATCTAGAATTTCTCTAGCTTTAATATCAGTTATTTTCACAATTTTCCTCCTAAAAAAGTATACATATATCGATGTATACTTTTATTATTTACAAGAATACTAATTTTATAATTTATTAACTAATTCTTTAAATTCTGCTCCACGATCTTCACATTGCTTGTATTGATCCCAAGAAGCACTAGCCGGTGATAGTAGCACAACATCATTTTCATCAGCTAAATCAACACATTTTTCAAAGCCTTCAGAAAGTCTTTCATATTCATAAGTAGGAATATTCATTGAATCTCCAAATTCTTTTACTCTAGCTCTACACTGCCCAATTGCAACAATAGCTTTAACATTTTTAGTAAAGTCTTTAAGTTCATTAAAGTCTTGACCACGTTCATAGCCACCTAATATAAGTATTGTCTTTTCATCAAATGACTTAAGTGCTATTTGTGTACATTTAATATTAGTAGCTTCTGTATCGTTATAATACTTAACTCCATTAACTTCTCGAACAAACTCTAAACGATGCTCTACTCCATTAAAGTTTTTCAATACTGTTACAATAGAATCGTTTTTAATACCAAATTCTTTTGTAGCCATTATTGCACACATAATGTTTTCATAGTTATGCATACCTTTTAACCTAATATCGTCAAGTGAAACAACCTTTTCATCATAATAATAAATAAATCTATCTTTGATGTATGCACCATTTATTACATTCTTACTAGAAAAATATTTTACAGTAGACTTAATATTTTTACTGATTTTAATTGATTCTTCATTTTCCATGTTTATAATAGCTACATGACTACTATCATGATTTTTAAAGATTTTAGCTTTCACTTCTTTATAATGTTCATAAGTTTTCATAAATTCAAGATGTGCTACATCAATATTTGTCAAAACAGCTACATCAGGATTATAAAGATCTGTATTTTCAAGCTGTTGACAAGAAGTTTCCATCACAATAATGTCATTTTCTTGAAGTTTATCTAGAAACCCACATAAAGGGTATCCAATATTACCTGTCAAATGTACTCTTCTTCCATCTTGTTTTAAAAATTCATAAATAAGTGTTGTAGTTGTTGTTTTACCATTTGTACCAGTTATTCCAATAACTTTAATATTTTTATCTTTTGGAATAAGTCTGTAAGCCATTTCTACTTCATTTATAACTTCTATACCAAGTTCACGAGCCTTTAATACATATTTATGATCTATTGGCACGCCTGGGTTTTTTATTAAATAGTCAAATGATGAATCAAGTAAATCATCAGGGTGACTACCAAATATAAAATTAACTCCAAGCTTTTTTAACTCTTCTACTTTGTCTTTATCTTGTTTTTCTTCTTCTTTTGCATCGTTAAGTATAACGATATTCCCTCTTTTTGCAAGAAATTTTGCAGCCTCATAACCGCTTCTAGCAAAGCCAAGAATAAGTATTTTATTATTTTCAAACATTTTTAACCACTCCTAACAAAATTATACTACATAATATTTCAAATTCAATGAATTTATGTTACAATAACTATAATATATCAGTAGGAGGCTTTATGAGAATTGTAGAATTAAGACCAGATGAATTTGATAATTATGCCACAAACAATGAATATGCTAATCCTTGGCAAACATCCATTTTTGGCAAAGCAGCAGAGACTCTTGGATATAATGTATTATATTTAGGTTTTGAAGATGGTAGAGCAATAAAGGGATGTACACTTGTATTAACAAAAAATGTGTACTTAGGTCAAAGTATATCATATGCACCACGTGGTGTTTTAATAGATTATGAAGATTATAACTTTTTGGAAAGTGCATTAAAATGTTTAAAAGACTATTTATCAGATAAAAAGATTATGTCATTTACCATGGATCCTCCAATAATAATGTCTGTAAGAAATAAACATGGTAATTTAACTGAAAACAGAGGCAGTGTTGATAAAAAAATTGACGCAATACTACATGGTGGTGACGAATTAAAAGCAAATCAATATGCTAAAGAAATAAGAGAAGTCATTATGAAAAAGGCAAATTTTGAATATAGAGGAGAAAATTTCTACTTTGAAGGTATACTTCCTAGATGGTATGCCATAACAACACTTCCTATCAACGCTAGAAGATTACTATCAAAAATCGATAAAAGAACCAGGACAAAATTAAGAAAGGCTGCCAAACTTGGAATAGAAATTTTAAGAGATGACACAAAGAATATTGACAGCATTGCCCAAATACTTCAACAAAGACCAAATAAGCCATTAGATTTTTACAAGAAATTGTTTGAAAATAATGACAAATTTGAATTATATATTGCAAGAATAAATTCTGAAAAATATGTTAATAACAGCAAAATATTATATGAACGTGAAATAGATAGAAACGAAGTATTGAACAGAATAATTCAAGAAAAAAAGCGTTTAGGTAAAAGCATAACTCATATATTAAATCAAAAAATGGAATCAGATAAAATTATCAATGGATATAAAGAACATTTAGTTAAATCAACTCAAACACTAAAAGATTTTCCAGATGGAAAAATAATTGCCATGTGCATTGTTGCTAAAGAAGGTAACAGCATTATGATATATGAGGACGGCTATCTAAACGAACATAAAGATATTCCTGCATTAACTTTATTAAGATGGAAAATACTAGAGCAATATTCTAATAGTAATTATAGAACTTTTAACTTTGGTGCAATTACAGGTAATTTCAATAAAAAACAAAATCCTCATTACGGTTTAAACGAATCAAGATTATCGTTAAAAGGAAGCGTTTTAGAATATATTGGAGAATTTGGAATAATGACCAATAAAACAATGTACAACTTGTATCAAGCATCAGTTAGAAACAGAAAGAATTTTAAAATATAAAACAACTTAGTTTTATTACTAAGCTGTTTTTTTCACAAAAAAAGACCTCCATATGGAAGTCTTATTTTTATTATTCAATAATTTCGCTAACGCTACCAGCACCAACAGTTCTTCCACCTTCACGGATAGAGAATTTAGTACCGTTTTCAATAGCGATTGGGTGAATAAGTTCAACAGTAATTGAAACATTATCACCTGGCATAACCATATCTACTCCTGGTTCAAGTTCAATTACACCAGTAATATCTGTTGTTCTGAAGTAGAATTGTGGACGATAGTTTGCAAAGAATGGTGTATGACGTCCTCCTTCTTCTTTAGATAAAACATATACTTCTGCTTTGAACTTTTTGTGTGGAGTAACTGATCCTGGTTTAGCAAGTACTTGACCACGTTCAACTTCTTCACGAGAAATACCACGTAATAGTACACCAGCATTATCTCCTGCTTCAGCATAATCAAGTTGTTTACGGAACATTTCAATTCCAGTTACAACTGTTGATTTAGTAGGTTTGATACCAACGATTTCAACTGTATCGTTAAGTTTTAACATACCACGTTCAACACGTCCTGTAACAACTGTTCCACGTCCAGTGATTGTGAATACGTCCTCAATGCTCATTAAGAATGGCTTGTCGTTATCACGTTCTGGAGTTGGAATCCATGAGTCAACTGCATCCATTAAATCATCGATTGCTTTAACAGCTTCAGGATCTCCTTCAAGAGCTTTTAATGCAGATCCACGAATGATTGGAGTGTTGTCTCCATCATAACCATACTCATTTAATAGGTCACGGATTTCCATTTCAACTAAATCTAGTAATTCAGGATCATCAACTTGGTCACATTTGTTCATAAATACTACCATTCTTGGTACACCAACTTGGCGAGATAGTAAGATATGTTCACGAGTTTGTGCCATTGGTCCATCAGTTGCTGCAATAACAAGGATAGCTCCATCCATTTGAGCAGCACCAGTGATCATGTTTTTAACATAGTCAGCATGTCCTGGACAGTCAACGTGTGCATAGTGACGAGTTGCTGTTTGATATTCTACGTGTGCAGTATTGATTGTAATACCACGTTCTCTTTCTTCTGGAGCTTTATCGATATTAGCATAATCAACAAATTCTCCACCAAATTTTTCAGATTGTCTCTTAGTAATAGCTGCAGTTAATGTTGTTTTACCATGGTCTACGTGACCAATAGTACCAATATTAACATGTGGCTTAGTACGATCAAATTTTTGTTTTGCCATTATATTTCCTCCTTTTTAATATTACTACTATATTTTATCTAATAATTGATAAATTATCAACTATTTTTTAATAATCAGAAATATTGTTTCTGTTATTACTTATTAAAACTAATTTCCACTTTTTTTGATAATATCTTCAGCGATATTTTTAGGGACTTCTTCATAATGATCAAATGACATAACGAAGTTTCCTCTTCCTTGGCTGTTACTTCTTAATGAAGTTGCATATCCAAACATTTCAGCAAGTGGAACCATTGCAGATAATCTAATAGTATTACCTCTAGACTCTTGTCCCAATGGACGTCCACGACGAGAAGTAATATCACCCATTACATTACCAAAATATTCATCAGGTACATCTACGTCAACCTTCATGATTGGTTCAAGAAGTACTGGATTACATTTATTTTTAGCCTCTTTTAATGCCAAACTAGCAGCAACTTTAAATGCCATTTCACTAGAATCGACATCATGGTAAGAACCATCAAATAATGTACATTTAACATCTATCATTGGATATCCAGCAAGAACACCTGAAGCTAAAGCTTCTTGTAATCCTTTATCTGTAACTGGTATATATTCACGAGGAACTACACCACCAACGATAGCATCAACAAATTCATATCCCTTATCAGGATTTGGTTCGAATTTAACCCATACGTGTCCGTATTGTCCACGACCACCAGATTGTTTAATATATTTACCTTCACAATCAGCAGCCTTTTTAATAGTTTCACGATAAGCAACTTGTGGTTTACCAACATTACATTCAACAGCGAATTCACGTCTCATTCTATCTACAAGTACATCAAGGTGTAATTCACCCATACCAGAGATAACTGTTTGACCTGTTTCATGATCAGTATGAACTCTAAATGTTGGGTCTTCTTCAGCAAGTTTTTGAAGAGCTGTGCTCATTTTTTCTTGATCTGCTTTTGACTTTGGCTCTACTGCAAGCTGAATAACTGGTTCAGGGAATTCCATTGACTCAAGAATAACAGGTTTCTTTTCATCACATAGAGTATCTCCTGTAGTAGTATTTTTAAGTCCTACAGCTGCTGCTATATCACCAGTAAATACTTCTGAAATTTCAGTACGGTTATTAGCATGCATAAGTAGTATACGACCAATTCTTTCTTTAACATCTTTAGTAGAGTTAAGTATATATGAACCACTTGATAAATGACCAGAGTATACACGGAAGAAAGTAAGTCTTCCAACAAATGGATCTGTCATTACTTTAAATGCTAATGCACTAAATGGTTCATCATCTTTTGGATGTCTATATACTTCATTACCATCTAAATCAGTACCCTTAATAGATTCGATATCAAGAGGTGATGGTAAATAATCAATAACAGCATCAAGTAGTAATTTAATACCCTTGTTACCTAAAGCAGTTCCACACATAACAGGGAAAAATTTAACTTCAAGAGTTCCTTTTCTGATACATTTCTTAATATCTTCAACAGAAAGTTCTTCTCCTTCAAGATATTTTTCCATGACTTCATCGTCATATTCTGCTACAGTGTCAATTAAATCTGCTCTTCTCTTTTCAGCTTCAGCTTTAAGTTCAGCAGGGATTTCAATTTCTTTAGCATCTTCTTCTTGCTTACCATCATATTCATAAGCTTTCATAGTAACTAAATCAATTACTCCTCTGAAATCAGCTTCTGCTCCAATAGGCCATTCAATAGGCTTAGCATTAACACCAAGTCTTGAATCAATAGTCTCTAAGCTAAATTTAAAATCTGCACCCATCTTATCCATTTTATTGGCAAAGATAATCCTTGGTACTTTAAATTCTGTTGCTTGTCTCCAAACAGTTTCTGTTTGTGGTTCAACTCCTGCTTGAGCATCAATAAGTGCTACAGCACCATCAAGTACTCTTAAACTACGACTAACTTCAACAGTAAAGTCTACGTGTCCTGGAGTATCGATTATATTAAATCTATACTTTTTCCAGTAAGCTGTAGTAGCAGCAGATGTAATAGTTATACCACGTTCTTGTTCTTGTTCCATCCAGTCCATTTGGCTAGCACCATCATGAGTTTCACCAATTTTATGGATTTTTTTAGTATGGAAAAGTATACGCTCAGTACATGTTGTTTTACCAGCATCGATATGAGCCATTATACCTATATTTCTTGTCATCAATAAAGATGTTTCACGTGCCATAATTTATCTTCCCTTTCCTACCAACGATAATGTGCAAATGCTTTATTAGCTTCTGCCATTCTGTGAGTATCTTCACGTTTTTTAACTGCTGCACCTGTTCCATTTGATGCATCAATTATTTCGTTAGCTAAATTAACAGCCATACCTTTTCCGCCTCTTAATCTAGCATATTTTACTAACCAACGAAGTCCTAAAGCTTGGCTTCTACTAGGTGAAACTTCGATAGGTACTTGATAGTTTGAACCACCAACTCTACGAGATTTAACTTCTAGAGTAGGTTTAATATTTTCCATTGCTTTATCAAAAACAGTTAAAGGATCTTCTCCTGTTTTTTCTTTTACTATATCAAATGCTTCATAAAGAATTGTTTGAGCGATTCCTTTTTTACCATCTAACATAATTGTATTTATAAGTTTTGTAACTACTTTTGACTTATATATTGGATCTGGTAAAACATCTCTTTTTACCGCACGTCTTTTACGCATTTTTATTTCCTCCCTTCACTAAATTTATTTATTACTTACCAGTTTTCTTAGGTTTTTTAGCACCGTATTTACTACGACCTTGTTTTCTGTCTTTAACTCCTGCAGTATCTAGTGTACCACGAATAATATGATAACGAACACCGATCAAGTCTTTTACACGTCCGCCACGAATCAATACAACACTATGCTCTTGTAAGTTGTGACCAATACCAGGTATATAGCAAGTTACTTCTGCACCATTGCTTAAACGAACACGAGCGTATTTACGAAGTGCTGAGTTTGGCTTCTTTGGTGTCATAGTACCAACACGAGTACAAACTCCTTGTTTTTGAGGTGAATATTTAACAGTTTGTTCTTTTGCAATACTATTAAATCTAAAACCTAAAACAGGTGACTTACTTTTTCTTACTTTGTCATGTCTGCTTTTTCTTACTAATTGGTTAATTGTAGGCATAAAATATATCTCCTTTCTCTACACATATCCAGGTGTATCATTTTAACTCTTAAATATAAGTTTTGCACGTGGCAAAACCTAATTCATTAGCAGTAATAATATAACATTGTAGAAGTTTAATGTCAATATTTTTTTAACTTATTTATTATATAGTGCTATGAAATATTGTTATTTTAAAGTATAATCAATGTTGAGGTGAAAAAAGTGAAGAAATTTTTTGAAGAATTTAAGAAATTCATATCACGTGGTAACGTCTTCGATTTAGCAATTGCAGTGGTTATGGGAGGAGCTTTCAGTGATATTGTTACATCATTAGTAAATAATATAATAATGCCACTTGTAGGTATATTAGTAGGACAGACATTCAGCAGTTTATCAATTGAACTAAATGGTTCTGTAATTACATATGGCATATTTATTCAAAATGTTGTTAACTTCTTAATTATTGCACTATGTATATTTACCACAACAAAAATTGCTAATAAAATTGCTAAAAAGTTAGAAGATAATACAAAGAAAGAAAAAGAGAAAGAGAAAAAAGAAGAAAAGAAAGAAGAAAAGAAAGAAGATGAAAATATTCTTCTATTAAAAGAGATACGTGATTTATTAAAAGAAAGCAACAAAAAAGCATAGGAATTTCAAACCTATGTTTTATTTATTGTCGTCATAACCTTCAGTCTTATAATTACCACATTTTAAATAAGTATTGTAGTTTGAAGATGAACTATTATATACAGAAAATCCACTGCATGCTTCTTTAACTTGTTTAGTAATTTCTAAATCGTTTATATCTATACGACTTTTATTTCCATTAAGACTAGCATATTCCAAAGAAGCTTCCGCTACTAACTGTTCATACTTTTTATAAGTTTCATATTCAGAATAAGAAACTCCTTTTGGTCTTTTTGAACTAAGACCAGTTTCAACATTATTAACCATAAATGCTATCATTAAAATAGCAAGTAAAAGGATAAAAAGAAAGACAAGAAACATAGTAAGACTCCATCCACCATTATCTGCCATCTTATTTTTCATTGAAACCACCTCTTTTTACAACCGCTATTATAACACATTTGCAAAAAAAGTACTAATATTTTTTTATAGAAAAAGACGAACTTAATCCATAAGTTCGTCTTCTAATTTATCAAGTGGTTCTTCATCAACAAATTGTGACTCTAAATCATACTCAACATTTTTATAAGCTTTAATACCAGTACCTGCAGGAATTAACTTACCAATTATAACATTTTCCTTTAATCCTTGTAGAGTATCAACTTTACCTTTAATTGATGCATCTGTAAGAATTCTAGTAGTTTCTTGGAAGCTTGCTGCAGATAAGAATGAATCTGTCTCAAGAGAAGCTTTTGTAATACCAAGTAATATTGGTTTACCACTTGCTGGTTTCTTACCACTTATAATAACTTCTTTGTTACCTTCAGTAAATTCATTAAAGTTAACAAGTGAACCAGGTAAGAACTTAGTGTCTCCAGCTTCAACTATTCTAATTTTAGAAATCATTCTCTTAGCAATTATCTCAACGTGTTTATCAGAAATATCAACGGCTTGACTACGATATACATGTTGAACTTCTTTTAGAATGTATTCTTGAGTTGTAAGTGGGTCAGTAACAGCTAGAAGTTCTTTAGGACTAATAGATCCTTCAGTAAGCTTATCACCAGTTGTTACAACATCACCAATTTCAACTCTTAATTTAGAACCATAGTTTGTAACATGCTCTTTTGTTTCCAAATCATTTGTAATACTGATTTTATATTTACCATGATCTTCTTCAATTTTAGTAACTTTTCCGTTGATTTCAGCAATAGTAGCCTTTCCTTTTGGTATTCTTGCTTCAAACAACTCTTGAATACGTGGAAGACCTTGAGTAATATCTTCTCCACCTGCAACACCACCAGTATGGAATGTTCTCATAGTAAGCTGTGTACCAGGTTCACCAATTGATTGAGCAGCCATAATACCAACAGCTTCACCAATCTCAACAATATTTCCTGTAGCTAAGTTTCTACCATAACATTTTCTACATACACCGTTTACTGTGTTACAAGTTAATGTTGTTCTAATTTCTACTTCTTCAATTCCAGCAGCAATAATCTTATCAGCAATTGCTTCAGTAATTAAATCAAGTTTTTCACAAATAACTTCTTTAGTAGTTGGGTTAATAACCTTCTTATTAGCATAACGTCCAAGTATTCTATCATAAAGTCTTTCAATAACTTCACCAGTCTTGTCGTTAATAAAGGCTCTAACAACAACACCATTTTCAGTTCCACAATCTTCTTCTCTAACAATAATATCTTGAGAAACATCAATCAAACGTCTAGTTAAGTAACCAGAGTCTGCAGTCTTTAATGCTGTATCGGCACTACCTTTACGAGCACCATGTGTTGACAAGAAGAATTCAGCAACTGACAATCCTTCTCTAAAGTTAGAAGTGATTGGAATTTCTACTGGTGTACCATCTGGTTTACTCATGATACCACGCATACCAGCAATCTGAGTAAAGTTAGAAATTGAACCACGCGCTTTTGAGTGCATCATCATGAATATTGGATTATCCATGTCTGCATCTGCCTTAGCTTGTAATTCTTTTTGAACCTCACCCTTAGCAGCATCCCAAGTAGAAATTACTTTATTAAATCTTTCTTCGTTAGTAATTAAACCACGATTATATTGTTTATTTATCTTTTCAACCATCTTGTTAGCTTCAGCAATAATCTCATTTTTCTTATCACTAGTAACAACGTCACTAATAGAAATTGTAATACCTGCTAAAGTAGAATATTTAAATCCTAAATCCTTAAGTTTATCAAGCATTATAGAAGTTTCAGTTGTTTTATATCTCTTAAAGATTTGAGCAATTATTTTTTCCAATATACCTTTGGCAAAAGGTTTAACAAGTGGCATTGATTTAATAACTTCTGGGATATTTTGTCCTTGTTCAATGAAATATTTATTAGGTGTAATATTTTGAATATTATCACTTGTAGGTTCATTGATATATGCAAATGAATCAGGCAATATTTCATTAAATTTAATTTTACCAACAGTAGTTACTAGATATTTACCCTTTTGTGTCTCAGTAAATAATTTATGTTTAAATGAATTTACTGGTAAAGCAATTCTTGTATGAAGTGTTAATTCACGTCTTTCATATGCCATTAAAGCTTCATTAGAATCTTTAAATACTCTTCCTTCTCCAGGAAGTCCAGCTTTTTCCATTGTTATATAATAGTTACCAAGAACCATATCCTGTGATGGTGTAACAATAGGTGTTCCATCTTTTGGAGAAAGGATATTATTTGCACCTAACATAAGAATTCTAGCTTCTGCTTGAGCTTCTTCTGAAAGTGGTACGTGAACAGCCATCTGGTCACCATCGAAGTCTGCATTAAATGCTGTACATACAAGTGGGTGAAGACGAATAGCTTTTCCACCAATTAACACTGGTTCAAATGCTTGAATACCAAGTCTGTGAAGTGTAGGAGCACGGTTTAATAGAACTGGATGTTCTTTAATAACATCTTCTACAACATCCCATACTTTTGGATCTTTATTTTCTATAAGTCTCTTAGCTGCTTTAATATTATGTGCAATATCTCTTTCAACTAATTCATGAATAACATGTGGCTTGAATAATTCGAGTGCCATATCTTTTGGAATACCACATTGATACATCTTAAGAGATGGACCAACAACAATAACTGAACGTCCTGAATAGTCAACACGTTTACCAAGTAAGTTTTGACGGAATCTACCTTGTTTTCCTTTTAACATACTAGAAAGTGATTTCAAAGGACGATTTCCTGCACCTGTAACACTTCTACCACGTCTACCGTTGTCAAATAAAGCATCAACAGCTTCCTGAAGCATACGTTTTTCATTTTGAATGATAATACTTGGTGCATTTAAATCAATAAGTTTTTTCAAACGATTATTACGGTTAATTACTCTACGATACAAATCATTTAAATCACTAGTAGCAAATCTACCACCATCAAGTTGTATCATAGGTCTTAAATCAGGTGGAATTACTGGGATACAATCAAAAATCATCCATTCAGGACGGTTTCCTGATTTATAGAATGCATCTAAAACATCAATTCTTTTCAATAATCTTGTTCTCTTTTGTCCTTGCGCATCTTCTAATTCTTTAGAAATTTGGGCAATTTCTTTTTCAAGATCTATCTTCTTAAGCAATTCTTTTATTGCTTCAGCACCCATTCCTACTTTGAAACCATCACCATATTTTTCATAATATTGACGATATTCTTTTTCAGAAAGAGTTTGCTTGTTTTCAAGTGGAGCAATACCTTTATCAATTACCACATAACTTACAAAGTATAGTACTTCTTCCAAATCTCTTGGAGACATATCTAGTACTAGTCCCATACGAGATGGAACACCTTTAAAGTACCAAATGTGAGACACTGGAGTTGCAAGTTCAATGTGTCCCATACGTTCTCTACGAACTTTACTACGAGTAACTTCAACTCCACATCTATCACATATTATATTTTTATATCTAACTCTTTTGTACTTACCGCAGGCACACTCGAAGTCTTTAGTAGGTCCAAAAATCTTTTCACAGAACAAACCATCACGTTCAGGTCTTAATGTTCTATAGTTGATTGTCTCCGGTTTCTTAACTTCACCATAAGACCAACTACGAATTTTTTCAGGAGATGCAATACCTATCTTTAAAGCCTCAAATTTATTTACTTCTATCATTATTCATCATCCCCCTCTGCAAATTCACTTTCATATACACTATTGAACTCCTTATCAATTTCTTCATCAGTAAGTTCTTCTTCGTCTTCTAAATCATCATCTGTATATTCATCATCAACCGGATCCGCAGGTGGTGGTAAAAGTATATCCGAAGTAGCATCTCCGATTCCTTCAAGCTCTTCTCTATCCTCTTCCTCTTCTATTTCTTTAAGTCCGATTGTTTCATTTTTATCATTTATAATACTAATATCAAGTCCTAATGCTTGGAATTCCTTCATAAGTACTCTAAAGCTTTCTGGAACTCCTGCTTGATTTATTTCTTGTCCTTTTATAATTGATTCATATACTTTAACACGGCCAATTATATCATCTGATTTATAAGTAATTATTTCTTGTAATGTATGTGCTGCACCATATGCATAGAGTGCCCATACTTCCATTTCACCAAATCTCTGTCCACCGAACTGAGCTTTACCACCAAGTGGTTGTTGTGTAACAAGTGAATATGGACCAGTACTTCTGGCATGAAGCTTATCATCTACCATGTGGTGTAACTTAATCATATACATGACACCAACAGTGATTCTATTATCGAAAGGATCTCCTGTTCTACCATCGTATAATGTGTATTTACCATCTGGAGCCATTCCAGCTTCCTTCATAATATCTGCAATATCTTGAGTTTTAGCACCGTCAAATACTGGTGTAGCAACGTGAATGTTAAGTTCTCTTGCCGCCATACCTAAGTGCATTTCTAGAACCTGTCCAATATTCATACGAGATGGAACACCTTGTGGGTTAAGCATTATGTCAATAGTTCTACCATCTGGTAAATATGGCATATCTTCTTCTGGTAATACAAGGGATATAACACCTTTGTTACCATGACGTCCAGCCATCTTATCTCCAACTTGAATTTTTCTCTTTTGAGCTATATACACACGGATAACTTTTGATACTCCAGTAGGAAGTTCATCATTATCTTTTCTTGAGAATATCTTAACATCGTGAACAATACCATCTCCACCATGTGGAACACGAAGTGATGTATCTCTTACTTCACGAGTTTTTTCTCCAAATATTGCATGTAATAATTTTTCTTCTGAAGTAAGTTCAGCCATTCCTTTTGGTGTAACTTTACCAACAAGGATATCACCTTCACGAACTTCAGTACCAACTATTACGATACCGTTTTCATCAAGATTCTTTCTTGCTTCATCACTAACATTAGGTATATCACGAGTAATCTCTTCTGGACCTAACTTAGTTTCACGGCATTGCATTTCATAATCTTCAAGATGTATACCAGTATAAACATCATTTTTTACTAGTCTTTCATTAAGGATTACAGCATCCTCATAGTTGTATCCATTAAATGTCATAAATGCAACTAAAACATTTTTACCAAGAGCAAGTTCTCCTTGATCTGTTGATGGTCCATCAGCAAGTACTGTTCCACGTTTAACTGTATCTCCAACTTTTACAATTGGTCTTTGATGTTGGCAAGTACCAGCATTTGCAAGTTCAAAGTTTGCAAGTGTATATTCATCTTTTCCAGTTTTATTTTTAACAACAATGCGTCTTGCATCAACATATTCAACTATACCATCTGCTTTAGATAAAACTTCTGCCCCTGAATCTCTTGCTGCAACGAACTCAACACCAGTTCCTACAATTGGAGCTTCTGCCTTTAATAAAGGCACTGACTGACGTTGCATGTTAGCTCCCATTAGAGCACGTGTTGCATCATCGTGTTCAAGGAATGGTATACAACTTGTTGTAACTGCTACTACTTGTTGTGGTGATACATCGACATAATCTACTTGTTCTGGTTTAACCATCAAGTTTTCACCACGGAATCTTGCAGGTACAATCTCATCAGTAATCATATTGTTTTCATCAACTGTTACTGTTGCAATAGATATCATAACATCAGCTTCTTGATCTGCTGTTAAGTATTCTATTTCATCAGTAAGTTTTTTATCAACAACTTTTCTATATGGAGTCATAATAAATCCATAATCATCAATTTTTGCATAGCTTGCAAGTGAAGTGATAAGTCCGATGTTTTGTCCTTCTGGAGACTCAATTGGACAAATTCTTCCATAGTGTGATGCATTAACATCACGTACTTCCATACCAGCTCTATCACGAGAAAGTCCTCCTGGTCCTAAAGCTGATAAACGTCTTTTATTTGTTAGTTCGGCAATAGGATTAGTTTGGTCCATAAATTGTGAAAGTTGGCTTGAACCAAAGAATTCCTTCATTGCTGCTGTAATAGGTCTTATATTGATTAAAGTTTTAGGAGTTACTTCTTCCATTTCTTGTGTAGTCATTCTTTCACGAATAACTCTTTCCATACGAGAAACACCAATTCTGAATTGATTTTGTAAAAGTTCTCCAACTTGTCTTACACGACGGTTTCCTAAGTGATCTATTTCATCAAAATTGCCAAATCCGTGTAAAAGGTTTAAGTAATAAGATACTGAAGCATAAACATCAGAAATAGTTAATCTTTTAACAGTAAGTGTTTGATCATTACCTATTAAAGTAAATACTTCTTTTTTATTACTTGGGTTATATATTTTAATAGTTTGGATTTTCTTAAAATCATCCAATTCTTCATTAATTTTTGCATCTACAACGTTATAACCGTTTTCGAATATCTCTTTTAATTTAGCAAAAACATCTTTGTTAATAACTGTACCTTTCTCAAATACAACCTCACCATCAACCTTAATATCTTCTGCTAAAGTTTGGTTAAGTACTCTATCAAGAACATTTAATTTACGATTAAACTTATAACGTCCAACTTTTGCTAAATCATATCTAAATTCATCAAAGAATCTAGTAATAATTTGGTTTTTAGATGAATCTAATGTAGAAGGTTCACCTGGTCTTAATTTTTCATATATTTCAATAAGTGCTTCATCTGTGTTTCTAGTAGAATCTTTCGCGAGTGTATTTTCTATGTACTCATCATTACCAAACATCTTAATAATATCTTCATCACTAGATAATCCAAATGCACGAAGAAGTGTAGTAAGAGGTACTTTTCTTGTTCTGTCAATTCTTACATACAAAACATCCCTAGCATCAGTTTCAAACTCTAGCCAAGTTCCCCTTGTTGGTATTATTTGAGAAGTAATACAGTTTCTACCATTTTTGTCTATTTCTCTATTGAAATATACACTTGGTGATCTAACAAGTTGTGATACGATTACACGTTCAGCACCGTTAATTACAAAAGAACCACTATCTGTCATCATAGGCATGTCACCTAAGAAAATTTCTTGTTCTTTTACTTCACCTGTTTCATGATTAAATAATCTTACTTCAACTTTTAAAGGTGCTGCATAAGTAGTCTCTCTATCTTTACTTTGTCTTATGCTGTACCTTGGTTCATCAAAATGATAGTCACCAAATTCAAGTGATAAAGTACCAGAAAAATTCTCAACTGGAAATAAATCCTCGAATACTTCTCCGATTCCTTTTTCAATAAACCATTGATATGACTTCTTTTGAATTTCTAGTAAGTCTGTTAATTCATAAGTATTTCTAATTCTAGAAAAACTTCTTCTTTGTCTGTGATCACCACATTTAATAATCTTATATGCCACTAAAATTCACCCCTAACATTATTTTAACCAAAGAACAAAACAGCTAAATCTAACACGTAGCCAATTTATATTATTATCACACATTAAACAAGTTGTCAATCTAAATTGCACCTAATTACAAAAAAGCCGTTTTTTTGTTTATTATATCTATTTTATAAAAAGGTTCTAAATCTTTCATTGCAGACTTTGCCCCTTGATCTTTTCTCATTACAAAGAATAAACTCCCACCATTCTTAAGATGGCATCTAGCTCCTATCAGCATATCATAAATAACTTTTTTACCAGCCCTAATTGGTGGATTAGTAATTATATAATCATACTTTTTAATCACATTTTGATATATATCACTCTCAAATGCATTCACATCAAAAGCAAAATTTCTTTTTTTATTCATTTCAAGTAAATGAAGTGCTCGTCTATTAACATCTACTGCATCAAAATTAGCATGTATCATTTTTGAAAGTATAATACTAACAGCACCATAACCGCATCCTAAGTCTAAGATATCACCAGAAAGCTCTGAAAGTGGTAATGATTCCAAAAGAACTCTTGTTCCAAAATCAAGCTTATCTTTAGAAAATACACCATTATCCGTTTTAAAATAAAAGTTCACACCAAAAACATTGGTTGTATATTCAACAATCTTACTAGGCAAATTAACGTTTTCAAAATATTGACCCATATTATCAGTCCTTTAAAGAAAAAAGAAGTTAACATCAAATTAAAAAGATAGTTAACTCCTTTCGTACTAATAATCATACTATAACTTTTTTTAAAAATCAATATACAAAATAAAACAAATATCATTATTTTACATTATCATTTCACAATGCATTATGCAATACAGTTTAAACATACGTAAAATATTATACTAACTTATTACAAGCTGTTTAGTAAAGTTAGAATTTTTAGTACTGTCCTTCTCCTTATTATTTTTCAAGCGATAAAACTCAGATAACTCAGCAAAAAAATTTCCAGTTATAAAATCAATTGTCAAAGGCTCAATACAGCATTCAGCAGAAATTTTATCTCCTTTTAAAGAAAGCGTTGATTCCATAATTGTTCTTTCATCTTCAAAAGTAATTGCATATGCATTATAATTTTCTTCTTTAATACAAACACCATTTTTATCTGTCTCACCATAGTTACTATTAAATTCTGAAGAAACATACTTCCTATCCATATCATAAGTAAGTTCACCAGATATATCATTATCTAAATAATTACAACTAAATTTAACAGTTCCGCCACCAAGTTCCGCCATTTTTTTAGCTAAATCACGTATTAAAATTTCATGATTACATCCTTCAACAAACGAAGAGAAATGAGTTGATAACAAAATTGATAATTCATAGCATGATTTCGAATTATCAATTGCATCAATTATTGCTTTTTTATCATTAGTAAGGAATAAATTTGATTCATCTAGCAAATTGCATCCAATAGGATTTTCTGCCCCTTTCACCATATTCACAGGATTTTCACAAATTTTATTATAACAATACATTCAAATAACCTCCGCTCTTTATTATATCAAAAGATATTATAAAATCAATCATTCTTCAGTAGTAATCAAATAAGTAAAAATGTTCTTATAAACAAAAAAAGCAAAACCATATTAAGTTTTGCTTTTCGTTAATATAACTATTTAACTTCTACTTCTGCTCCAGCTTCTTCAAGTTTAGCTTTAATTTCGTTAGCTTCGTCAACAGAAATGTTTTCTTTAATAGCTCCACCGTTATCAGCAATTGCTTTTGAATCAGCAAGACCTAATCCTGTGATTTCCTTAATTACTTTAATAACGTTGATTTTAGCTGCTCCAGCGTTAACAAGAGTAACTGTTACAACACTTGGACCTGCTGCTTCTTCAGCTGCTCCTTGTGCTGGTGCTGCAACTGCAACACTACTTGGATCTACTCCAAATTCTTCTTTCATTGCATCTACTAATTCTTTAATTTCAAGTAGATTCATTTCTTTTAAACTTTCAATAAAGCTTTCTTTAGTTAATTTTGCCATCTTTTTTTCCTCCCTAATAATTATTTTTCTTCTTCCTTTTGTTTAGCATAAAGATCTAAACAGATAGATAAGTCTTTTGGAATTCCCATCATACCAGCTGCAAGCATAGTAAGTAGTCCTTCTCTTGATGGAATTGTTGCTAATTCTTCAAGTTTTGCCTTGTCAGAAACTTCGCCTTCTACAATTCCTACTTTTAAAGCTAATGCATCGTGTTTCTTTGCAAAATCTGCAAGAACTTTAACTGGTGCTACTGCATCACTACCAAATGCTAGTGCACTTGAACC
>ULXZ01034914.1_pt1 | contig 22436 bp, 23 predicted proteins | sample 1961701 | NCBI WGS metagenome assembly ULXZ01 (sample SAMEA4835850, study PRJEB28245) | human gut metagenome | biome: gut microbiome; material: fecal sample | place: Denmark | collected 2008 | reverse complement strand
CCTTGTGAAAAAAGTGTAAACCAATATTGACAATATCACTAGTAGAGATGAAGAATTTGAAGGCTACTTTGCACCTGTAGTCCGCAAAACCAATAAACTGCGTCTTGCAATGCCAGAAGAACGTGCTAAGAAACGTTTGGAAGCACCGCAAACAGAGTGGGATATAATGCAAGGCCTGATAATGGCATATCGTGAAGGCGAAGCACCATTGGCGCATGCTTATCTGGAAAAATATGCACAAGGCCATGAAGATAAGGTTATTGGCGTGTTGAAAGTTTGGGCAGATGGTTGTGGTAGCGAAGAACTCAAGAAGGAAGCACAACGCATCCTGTTTAACTTGAAATAACTTGTTAGTGCAGGGGTAACAACTCCTGCACTTTTTTTGAATGGTGGTAAAGCGTATGGAAACACAGAGCCTGAAAGAAATAGCATGGGAAGCAGATTATCGTAGCTCCAGTGTTAAAGATAACGGAGAACCGGTTGACATCCTGCACGATTTTTATATTCCTGCATTGGAACGTAGCGTAAAATATGATCGTGTAGCAGGCTATTTTCGCTCTACTTCTTTGGCAGCAGCTTCGCAAGGATTTACTAGCTTTTTAAAGAACGATGGGCAGATGCGCCTTATTGTCGGAGCTGATATGGCTTTGGAGGATGTAGCTGCAATTTTAGAGGGCAATTCTCAAAGATTATCCGATAAACTAATGCAGGAACTTGATGACGAAGATGCATGGACCGATGAAGTAAAAAACGGTGTTGCTCTGCTGTCTGAAATGGTTGCCAAAGGAAGATTGGAAGTAAAAGTAGGATTTAGAATTAATTCTAACACTGGCAAACCACTTTCTTTAGATGATAATGAAGATGGATACGTCCATGAAAAATGGTTCATTATGACTGATGCCGAGGGGAATAGTATTAGTTGTAGCGGGTCTCTCAATGAATCTAAAACAGCATTGACCATTAACGCGGAGAATATTCATGTAACCTGTGCATGGGACGGACCAAAATTCCAAAAAACAGTAGAAACAGCAAAGAAAGATTTTGAGGCTTTTTGGGCAAATAAAAACCCACATATGAAAGTTTACACCTTGCCTGAAGCAGTAAAGAAAAAATTAGTCAGACTTAAAAATTTACGGAACAAGCCTACGGAAATAGATGGAACGGTCATTAACATCAAACCTAAACTTAGCAATGAAGAACTTTTGCAGTTTGCTGTGCTTAAAGATGCACCGAAGATGGCTAATGGTATCTATGTCGGTATGTATTCTGCACCTGTAGAAGCATGGCCTCATCAGGAAGTAGTTGCACGTAGATTAGTAGAGACTTTTCCATATTCATACATGATGTGTGATGAAGTAGGCCTCGGCAAAACAATTGAAGCAGCTTTAGCGATGCGTAGCTTGATTCTTTCCGGAAGAGCTAAAAGAGTACTTGTAATAGCGCCGGCAGGACTGACGGAACAGTGGCATCGCGAACTTGCGGATAAAGCATTGTTGCCTTTCGCGCGTAGTTGGAATCAATATGGTACAGGTATTGTTAGCGAGTGGACTTATCCATACGCAAGAGATTGCAACCACGATAACCTTTACGCGGAACCTTTAAATGTTGTTTCTAGCGGCTTGGCTCAGCGACCGGAGCGCAGACAGCAATTAAATGCAGCAGGAAATTTTGATATTGTCCTTTTGGACGAAGCACATTATGCACGTAGAAGTAATCCTGCTAAAGGAACGTCCGGTATGGCGCAATATAACCGCCTTTATAAACTTCTAAGTGAAAATGTGCGCAAGCACACTAAAGCGTTATGGATGGCGACAGCTACACCTATGCAGTTAGATGCAGTAGAGGCGTATGATTTACTCCGTTTGGCTGGTCGTTCCGGGCCCTTTATGGAGGACTCGTCCTTGTGCATGGGATATTTTGAATTACTGTATAATATCACTAAAGGCGAAGACCTTACTCAACAGCAGTGGTCCTTTATGGGACAAAGCTTTGTTCAAATAGAAATGCTAGACCACTATTTATGGGAGTTCTTGAATGCTACAGTAATAGATGGTCGCAATAAGAACGTTTTGAAAGATATGCCTTTTAAGCAACCCAAAAGAATCGATGTGAAAAATCTTAAGAAACCTCTTTTTTCAGCTTCTCCGTTAGCAAGAGTTATGCAAAGACATACAAGATCCTTGTTGGAGCTTTATAGTGCAAAAGGCAAGCTCAAAAGTAATCTTGCCAAACGAAAAATTCGTCCTATAGCTGCTATTAAATTTACAGATGAAGAAGCGGATTTTTATGCTTCGCTAGAAGAGTATTGCATAGAATTGCGGAAACAGATGTCAAGGTACAACAAAGAAGCTAAAGATGCACTTGCTTTCTTGTTGAATTTCTTGCAGTTGCGCTTTGCCTCTAGCTTATACGCTATCCAGAAGACTTTGGAACGACGTTTGAAGAAGGTTAAGAATACGCTTTTGTTGGGAGCAAGAACGTTTGAAACTGAAGATGAACTAAGAGAAGCAATAGAGGCTTTGAAGGACATTAAGGATGATGATGGTTACGATGAAAGTGACTTCAGCGATATTACCCTTGACGTGCTACTCAAAGACCGCACTAAAGGAGATTTGGAGTGGGAAGCCAACAAGTTAGAAAAAATGCTTGGGAAGCTAAATAATATTACAGGCACTCCTTCTAAAATCAGTCGTCTGCTAGAAGAAATAGAAATACGCAAAGATGGTGAGCGTGTTAAACAGCTTGTAATCTTCACGCGTTTTTATGATTCCTTGTCTAGTATTCGCCAGTACTTATCCATAAAGGAGCCTAGGTTGAGAGTAGGCGTATATTCCGGTAGCAAAGTGTGCTACTATGATGGAGAAAAAGGCAAGGATGTTGAAACGAGTCGCGATCATGTAAAAAGACTTTTCCGCGCCGGTGAAATAGATATCCTATTATGTACCGATGCTGCTGCCGAAGGTTTGAACTTGCAATCAGCGGATTTCCTGATAAATTTCGATTTAGGTTGGAATCCAATGAAAATCGAGCAGCGTATAGGACGTATAGACCGTATCGGACAGAAGTACCCTAAGATAGAAGTTCTCAATATGTGCTATCTTGATAGTGCTGAGGAAATCGTATATGGTAGGTTACTTCGTCGTTTGACAGAGGCAAACTATATTGTTGGTACGCAACAAGTTTCTATGCTTCCTGTAACGCCTGATGATTTCCGAAAGCTGCAATCAGAAGAACTTTCTTTGGATGAACTAACTAAAGAGGCAGAGAAAAAACTGGAGGAAGAAAAGAAGCAAGTAGCATCTATGGAAATATCTGCTCAAGATATTTATGACATCTACGATAAGTTGAGCAAAAATGCGCAACAAAAAACTATGCCTGCAACAGTTGAAAATATGTGGGATGCTTTCTCCAATTCCGCCTATTTGGTTCAGTCTGGTATGATGTCTGTCGATGGCGATATGATTACACGTGTAGATGGCGAGAATAGTGTGTCTTATACTAAGGACAGAAGCAAGTTGTCGGATACGGCTAAATATCTTTCTTGGGGGAGCAGATTAGCAGATGAAGTCTTTGCTTATACGGGGAACAAGCTGCAAGATGCAAAATGGCTCAGACGGATTGAAGTATCTAGCGGAAATATTTCCCTGGTTGGTTACGCTGTAGCTACTTTGTCCGGAGTGCAATTTGTAGATAGCTATGCTCAGCTTGCAGATTTAAAAATTGATGGCAGAGCAGTATTGAAGGAAGCAGATATTGCTACGTGTAAGGCTGAATTAGAGCACAAGCTTAGAGCAGAGAGTGTTATTAGCTCTCAAATCAAAGATACTTTGGCTAGAAACGCTGAAATTGCAGATTTGAATGCTAAACTTATTCGATTCACGGCTGCTGCTCTTATTAAATATTTCACTGATGATGAACAAGTTGACTCGTATAATGATGTTTTCAAAAAAATAGTAGAAAACGAAACAGTTACCACTACTGTCGATCTTCCATCAGGAATTTTTGCAGGAAAGGCACAAAAGCTTTTATTTAACGTCAGCGAATATGGTGGGAAAGTTACCATAAGTATTAATGGTATGCTTAGAAACATAGTAGTTGACTGTATGCAACGCGAGGTAGACGGCATGAAGCAAAAACGCTCTGCAATATTAGCTAAGGACGTAGTTCGTAGGCTTCAGGGGAGAGATAGAATTAATTGATATCTTTGCCTCATGTTAGCAGCTTCCGCCAATGGAAGACTAAGGCGGGAGCTGCTATAAATTAGCTCATGAATAATCCAATAAAGTAATTGAAAAAAGAGGCTGGGACAAAACTTAACTCTATGCAGGAGCTCACAATGTACGTGAAAATATTACAAAGTATTTTCTGTGTACTGTGCTGGCTCGCGCTAACAGAGTGGTTTTGTCCCAGCCTCTTTTATAACATTAGTCTTCGATTAATTCATGCTCTGTCAGTTTTTCCTTGCCTGACTTAACATCAGCTACTAATTTTTTTAGATGAGACATGTTTTCTTCAGAATAAAATGGATCCATGGAACTGTCGAAAGAAGAGCATTATTCTTTGGTAACTTTTTGCTGATTGCTTAGGCAGTTTAGAAGAATTTCAGCTGCCTTGCTAGGATAGGTGCCAATGTATTGGGTAATTTCTTCCTTGGTTATATGGTATGCTTTGAGGTATTTTCTTATGGCACCATAAACCTCATTGTGCGGTTTGTCAGTATACTTATCTAAATCATTTAATAAATCAAGCAGCTGGAGAATGTAGTAATTATTGTTAGTGATAGGACACCGAGCTTTTCTGATAATAAATTCTTGCCCACATAAAGTTTCTTTCCTATATTGAGTGGCAGTGTTATTGGTTACTATTTCCGTGACATATGGTACTTGAGTGGTTATGCCAATTTGATTTGCCAATGCATGACCGGCATAATATCCTATGATCTTTCCAGACTTCATAATATATTTATGATTGATGATAGTAGTAGGAGACAAAGTAATGCCATTTTTTAGTACGGATTCCTTTGGAATATAGTAAATGCCTTCACTAAATATTTTTATTTTGCCAGTATCGCAAAGAGCTTTTAACCTTTGGAGCAAGTGGGTATGACTAATTGGCAGAGTAATATCTTCTATAAAAATAGGCTCATTGGGATTATAATGCGTTAGTAAATAATCGTACAGCATTGCGTATTCCTCCTTTATTAAGATTATAGCATGGTTTGTTGATTTTGAGGGATCCAAGGGTTACGTATCCTTTTTTTAGCAGATAAACGTTAATGGTTATATTGTAGGTAGTGAAAAATTATTGCAGATAATATTAAGAACATAAGATTATACTGCTGCTACTAAAACAAAAATAAAGACAACTGCACAAAAATAAATTTGTAAAGTTGCGATATAAACACTTGACATTTTGCAAAAACGATAATATAATCTTATATGTAGACAGGCAAAGAGTTAGAATGTCGCACTCAGTAAGGAGTGTGGTGATAGAAATTAAAATTAAAAAAGTTGTGTAGAATAACTACGCAATGGCTAGATTATTACATCTAGCGAAGTCGCACTCCGTAAGGAGTGCGTGGATATGGATAATATGTAAATTACGAAAAGATATGCTTTATTGTGCCTACAATAAGACTGCTCGTTGAGCGGACCGTGGGGGAGTAGACCCCGAAGGTGTCCGCTGAATGAGCAGTCTTTCGTTTTTCGAGTGTAAGCGTCAAATATAACGACGACTTGTTATCCTAGTTTACCCATGTCATAATCAAGCTATCACTAAAAAGAAAGAAGAAGTAGAGGCACAAGAAGTGAAAAAGTATGCTAATGCTTTTTCTCAAGGTAACCAGACGCAAATAGTACTGTCGGACGAACAGTTACAACTTTTGGCAAAAGTCCTTAATGAACAGAGTAAAAATAAGAAAGAGTAATATGATAAAAGATTTCAAGCTCCGAGATAATTCTCAGGGCTTGTTAATTTTATAAGCTGAAAGCGTTTCAGCTACATTATTCGAATTTTAGACTGTTAATATTTACGAGCGATTGGCTGTAAAGGCAGCCTCTAGAGCCTCCTTCCCGACGCCGATACTATAGTAATTGGTCAACTTGATATCCCTGATTTTGCATTTAGGCTCGCCGGCAGCTTGTCTGGCAAGATCCGTATAGGTTATGTACCTGCGGGTATCCGACCAGTTAACGCCGATGCCTTTGTTGGCCATCAGCTTGATAAATTCCTCACGGCTGGTAGCGACTTTACGGACAGCCAGTATGGCCTCAGCAATATCTTTAATGTAACTTTGAGCGTCACCTTTATTGGCAGCCGTGAGTAGTCTGTAGGTTTTGGTCGAGCCTGTCGTGATGAGTTCCAGGTTGTCTCTGCTGTGAGTTTTTTCCATGGGAGCGATTATGCTCAGACCGCGCTCTGCGCATAATTTGTTGGATAGTTTTTTGAGCATGGCAAGGTCACTCGCTGACTCGTGCAATTTGCTATAGTTTACAAAGTTGACCGTGTTGATGATAAAATGATTGTGGATGTGCCTACTGTCGATATGGGTTACTACAAGCACCTCATGACCTGACCAACCTGTATGCTCCTCGGCCATCTGTAGGCCAATCTGATGGGCTATCTCTGGAGTCACTTCACCAAATATGAAGGATTGGATGACGTGTTTGTAAGTTCTTCCGTCGGTCTTGCCGGCGAGTAGTTTAGTTACCGCCATCTGATCGATGGCGGCCTCGGGTAGCAAGTCTTTGCCCGATATCAAATCGGGCCGAGTTTTGCGGGCTTGAGTTACGTATCTTATAATTTGGCTGATTGGTCCATTGCCATTAGCTGCTTTGATTGTTGTCATATTTATGCGTACCTCTTTCCAGGTTTTTGGCACGACTAGTTGTGCCTTTGCGATGATGGCGCGGCTGAGATAAAACTACAAGGAGCTTAATCAGCGACCTCAATTGGGCGATTTTCTCTTTTGCTTTTGTGGCAAATATTTGTGCATTGGCAGCATCTGTTAAGGTATCTGTGACCATATTGTCTGCACTATAATCGATGGAGTCGTATCGCCGAGCAATACGACTAATATTGTTGTCAATCTGGTTGATATTGTTGCCGAGCATCATCAAGATGCGAGCAATTGACTTGATGATATTGTCGCGCCTGCTGTCAGCAATGGCGGTTGCGGTAATGTACTCGAGCAGTGTCTGTTGAGCGGCGTTAAGGCGAGACTGGAGCAGTGCATACTCGACGTCCTGATAGCTTTTGCCTTGGTGATTGCGCTTACGGGTTGACATTTTATCACTTCCTTTTTGATTTTTTGCTAGGGCTAGCAATGGTGTATAACGGCACATCAAGAGGGTACAATAAGCAGAGCCCCTCGCAAGATTGCCGTTGCAAGCGTCCAGTAATGTACTCACAAGCGTATTTGATATAGTCGATATAATACGCTTATACCCATAATATAGACATGCATGTTATCCAAACGTTAATATTTTGTGTTGTGCCAATATTTTTCTTTTTTGCACAAACTTGCTGTCGGTAAAAACGCATATAAGTAGCATAATAGAAACGAATATTCATAAAAGTGAGTAGTAGTGAAAAATGGGGGTGTGCAATGGGAGATATTTATTTTACAGCTTTAGTAGGAGCCCAAAGTATAGGTGCTAGTTGCTACTTTATTGGATGAGAATATTGGTAGGACTCAAATATAATAACGTGCAAAAAAATAAGACCGCTGGTTAGGCGGTCCATTTTTTAGTGGTTGTGTTGATATATACACACTATTTTACCATTCAACATTATCGGCGGGAACACATTCACTAATAGGCTCTTTTTCTGCCTGAAGAATTTCTTCGACAATGCGAGGCTGGGAATGTAGATATATAGTTTCTATAAGTCCGCGGTAATTTTCATCTGCTTCATCAAATTCAAATGGTTCAGCAGGTGAGTCCTTCGCAAGAAGGAGTTTGGCAATTAAAGCTGGTGGTAGGTCAGGATTAGCCTTAATGATTTTCTCTAAATCATACATGATATTTTCTCCTCGTCTTTTGAAATTACTTATAGATAATCTTCAGTGTTTACTTCTGCAGCAGCCTTATCTAAGGCTGGTTGTAGGTTAGCACCAGTCATACGCCACGCTTAACTCGTTATGTGACTTACATCTTGTGATATATGCTTAAAATAATTACTTTCAGGGTTAAAAGAGAACGTTGAGAAGCCATCTATTACAGAAGCAAGCATCTCTTGCATTTTTGCCATTTCAGCATCACCTCGTCTTGATTACTGCCAAACATGATTTTCTCAATGGTCCAAATCAAGCTCTTTCAAAATTACTTCGATAGGGTAACTCTTTTTACCGCTTGCGATATACTCTTTGTAAGCCTCGTCAGCAAGTGCTGCATCGTATTTGTCTTCCAATCTTATAATTACAGAGTTTTTAGCACTGTCTGGTTTATTCTTGAGCGCTTCAAATTCTTTTCTTAATTCAGGATCAGAGTTGAGCTTTGCATTTAAATAGGCATCAAATGTTTCCATATCAGCAATCTCCTTTCAGTTCGTCAGTGTCGGAAGGCTGGTATTCCTTGCCTATTGGTTCCCAATTAATTTCTTCACACTTATACTGTCCATCATAGCCTTCAAAAACGTCTTCCAATGTTGACTTGGAATTTTTCGTAGGGGAGTCATCAAAACAAAAAGGCTCTGTAGGCATATCTTTGGCAATCAAAACATCCCTAATAAAATCAGCTGGCAAATCTGGATTAGCCAATGCGGTTTCGCGTAAGCTCGTTTCAGCCCTTGCTTCACTGATGATGGAATTGACTTCTTCTAGAGTTATTTCGGGCAGGTCTGTTGCTTCTGCTCTAGGATCATTAATTATTTGCTTGGCTTCTTCCGGATTTATCAATAAATCGTGCTCTTTCAGGACGCTTTTTCCTGAACGGAGATTATGAATGCGCTTTTCAAGCTCTTTGATATTTTTTTTACTGTAAAAAGGATCGGTGATAAGCTTGTTGGAATTTTGATTTTGTGTCATAAATACCACTCCCTTCTGCCTTTAATTATGGACCAAAACACTTTAGCTTTCAAGCGATTGTTATAGATTTATTGCCTGCTTCAGGCCTTGTTCCACGGATTTTTTTGCTTTTTAGGCGGTTTGCCGTGGAAGTTGCTGGGGTGTGCTAATTTCTGCTTTGGCTATTATTTTAGCACAAGTTATAGTGTTGCTATTAGTGTAGTATTTTATGACGTATCCATAGTGTCGTTACGATTACTGGTATATGTAGCCATAAGCTGTTAAATGGCAGATGCGGCCTAGCAAGCTCACTTGTGGCTATCAATAAAGGCCAGATAATTGCTATAGACAGCAGATTATTAGATACAATCATATAGACCCGGTCAATTACTGTGCCTATACGGCGACCTGCGAGGCGCGCCAAAAGACCCAGCAGTCCGAGATACATAATTATCTCAACGAGGCTTTTTGCAGTCGTCTGTCGAGCACTGAGGGGCTCTGAGTGGATGACAGATACTGCTATGGTCAGTACGTGTTTGATGCCGGAGCGCACAAGATCATTAAGATAGATGATTATGCCCGCTATTGATCTGATTGCAGCGCTCAGGTCGTACCGGTAGTAGTCGCTCATGCCAATGCAGACCATGGCGATTAGCGATGCATACACAATTAGAGCGCAGTCACGGTAGTTGTTGGCCAGCGCGGCCTGCTCCATACCGTGCTGATAGCCCTTGGCCTGAGCCTTCTTGGCTGCGGTAAGGGCCTTGGCTGTGGCCTCTTGGGTCTGTTTGATGGCTGCGCTGGCCTCATCTAGGCCTTTTTGGTAACCATCAGCTTTTGCTTTTCGGGCAGCTGTCAGTGCCTTGTCGGCCAGCTTATAATCCCGTCTGGCTGCGTCCGTCAGTGTTTGGAGCTGATGACGAGCCTGTTGGTTAGCCGTGTTGACCGCCTCGGCTGCCTTGGCCTCGGCTACCTTAGTGCGGGTTTCAAGCTCAGCCGTGCGGTTGGCCACGGCGGTCGCTATGGTTGCGTCGATGGATGCAGCACGCTCGTCAAGACTAGTTTTGCGGGCATCAAGCTCGGCAAGACGCTGGTTATAAGCAGTAGTCATCTCCTCTGCTTTTGCGTCTGCGTCTTGCCGGGCGGCTGCCAGATCCTGCTCTTTGATGTCTAGCGCTTGCTCTTTTGCTGTTAGCGCCTGCTTGTCTGCTTCCAGTGTCTGCCGTTGTTGCGCTATGTCCGCCAGTATCAAGTCGCTGTTGCTGACTGTCTCTAGCCTTGCGCTCAGCTGCTGCGTCAGCAGCGTCTGCTGCTGCAATTGCTGTGCTAGCTGCTGATTGGATTGCAGTAGCTGATCGTACTGCTGCTTCTGCCGATTGGACGGCTCTTGTTGCATTACGTGCAAACCCATCTTCCAGGTCCTCCTTGCTCAAATTGATATTGAATCGGTCTCCCAATGTTCCTGTACGAGCCTTACATTTGCGTTCTCCAGCGTCATGTCGGACTATATCGATAATAACTATATGCTTGTGAGTGTCCTGCCAGTCAACCTCATACCCTTTTTGGAGCATAAGCTCACGCCAGTCGGCTCTACTGATGGCCTGCTGGCTAGTCAAAACAGCTGCCTCGGCCATGTCATACATCCAGCTGATGCCATGCTGTGGCGCGGGCTGCTCGGCTGCTGCTTGTGCTTTGAGGAGCCTGTTGTAGGTAGCCTTGTTATATGCGGTCGGTGCGTCACGGTATGCCCCACCGTGGGTTTTGCCTTTTGTGGTAACAGCCAGACCATGGGCGACGCAAATACGGTCACTGAGAGCTTTTAGATTTTTAAGATCTCGTTTGCTCTGCTGATATTTATGCCCATTTTGATAATTAACTGAGTTAACGATAATATGGCTATGAGGCTGTTTGGGACCTGTATGGGTTACTATAAGCACTTCATAATTTGCCCATTTAGGATTATTGGCGACGGTTTCCCAGGCTATTGCATGGGCTTTTTCGGGAGTTATGTTGTCGCCAGGTGCAAATGATTGGACAAAATGTTTATATGTGCGGCCACCAGTCTTGCCCCAATATTTTTTGGTGGTCATCATGTCCTGTTCGGCATTATCTGGGTCGCATCCCCACCCGCTGATGAGGTTATTGGCCGTTTTGTCAGGATTTTTAATGTAATTTATAGCGGTCTTTAAAGGAGCTGCTGATGAGATTGTCTTGATTATTGCCACTTTTTTGCCTCCTGTGTGATATAGCGGATAAGCTGTTGCTGCTCTTTTAAGATATTATTAATGATTGGTATAAGGGAGTCTAGGTCTTGACATGATTCTTCAGATGCTTCGTGCAAGCGCCGTGCAATCTGGTTGAGGTTGTTGCCTTGTCGTTTTAGAGCTACAGCCAACTCTGGCGGGATTATCAACATCTTTATCTCAGCGTTTTGTAGGGATGCAATCACATATCTTTGCTGAGACAGACCAGATTTGGCAATTTTGGCCTTTATCTGGTCGTATTCTTGTTGGGTCAATCTGGCTTTTATTTCCTTATTTCGTGTGCGGCCTGTCATAATATTTTTCCTCGTCTTTCAAAAAAATGGGGGGGTGGTACAGGAGGGGGCACCCATCCTGTTAGGGATTTGATAAGGGGCAAAGCCCCTTTCACGAGGGGTTCGCAGGGGAGCAGCGCTCCCATTGCGCAGGGGGTTCATAGGGGGCATGAAGTCCCATATGCAAGCTTATTTGGGGACCCAAATAGGGAGCTTGCAAAGGTAGTATTTGGTGATTATACCTATAATATATCCATCATCGTTGTTAAAACGTTAATATATGTATGTTGTTATAATTGTTAGCGGATATTTATATTTTGTTTGCTGGACATTGGCAAAATCGAGCACAAAAATAGGGGCTGGTTTTGTCCCAGCCCCTTCCTACTCGATTTGGATTGTTATGGGTGTGATTGATGCAAAATATAAAAAATAGGACCGTTGAGTAGTATGTATAGGTATAGTACTTGACTATGCATCAAATGATGATATAATGAAGACATAAAAATAGAATAAATATCGGTCGGAATATATCATAAAGGAGGTGCCGATATGGAAATATCTTATGTGGATTATATTTGTTATTTAGTTAAGCAGAGTGAAATAGCAAAGCCGATTTATTCTACTAGGCTCTCTCAAAAGGTTGCAGAAAGGTTTGACTTGCCGGTAAAAAAGGCTGCACTAGCTACTGCTGTTGCTTTGAAAAGAATTTTAGATGGTAAGCTGCTGGATGATTTACGATTCTATAAAAAGGGTATATATTACAGAACCAAGGTTACTCTATTTGGAGAGTTAGGTATTGATAAGGACGCTTTGATTACGGATAAGTATCTAGCAGATGATAATGGTTATGAATCTGGTCTATCTCTGCTTCACAAATGGGGCCTTACTACACAAATTCCTAATGAGAAGGTTATTGTGACAAATGGAATTACTAGTGGCACTAAGAAAGATAAAGTGCTTGGTATTGTTGCAAAGTCTCCTAAGGTAGCTGTGAATAAAGATAACAAAAGATATCTGCAAGTCCTTGATGTCTTAGATATTCTCAATAAGGCGCCTGTAGATGCCGAAGAACCATATCAAGTAATTGCAGAGCTAATAGATAAGCTTGGATTGTCCTATGGAAGGCTTTTAGCTTTAGCGGGAAAATATTATAATGATAATACTATTAAGCAGCTGAGCAAAACAGCTATTGCAGGAGGAATAGCAGCATGATTCTACATAACGACCAAGATGCGTTCAGAGTGTTGATAGATACAATACATAATGAAACTGGCTATCGTAAAGACGTATTAGAAAAGGACTACTATGTAGTTTTATTGTTGGAGGAACTTTCTAAGCTGCAAGCGGATGGATTACCAGCTTATTTTAAGGGTGGAACAGCGCTGTATAAAGCATTGAAAACTACAAATAGATTTTCTGAAGACATTGATTTATCGGTTGATACAAGAAACTGTACTCGCACCAGAAGCGATAAGCTGCTGGAGAAGGCTACTAAGAAATATCTGTCTTTGCAACGTGACGCTAGTAAGGGTGTAACACATAGGTCTGAAGTAATCGCAGTATATAATTACAATCCTATTACTGTTATCGATGAAGAAGATGCTTTACAGAGGTTTGGTAACGTAAAAATTGAGGCAACGTCCTTTACAATTAGTGAACCGGTGGCACCGTTAGAGGTAACTCCTATGCTTTATGAGCTAGCGTATGCTAGATTCAGAAATATATTGGAAGATACATATCAGGTTAAGCCATTCAATGTTGATACAATAACATTGGAGAGAATATTCGTCGATAAGCTTTTTGCAGCAGAAGCATATATAAGAAATGCTAATATTGGTAATAGAGCATTTGAAGCAGCTAAGCACATCTACGATTTAGCAGTGATGAAAGAGCATCCGAAAATTAAGGAGTTCATTAAGGACGATGAGCGCCTTCGTAAGCTAGTAAGGATAAGACTTGAAGAAGAGTTGCATAGACTAGATGGTATTCCTAGCGTGTTGCCGAGTGAATTTCTCTTTTTGAAAGATGCTGCTCACAAAGCCATGGTTAAGGATGCGTATAATATCATGCAGAAGCAGTATGTGCTGCTAGACAAGGATAGGATTGATTTTGCTGATGCAGCAAAGGCTATTGGTGAAATTGAAGCCGAGCTAAAAAATCAAACTGTATGGTGTAATTTGCAACTATAGAATTGAGCTTGCTAAAGGCAGTCAGAATATTTGTCGCTTACAGCTTTCACAAATTTAGCCTATTAATTGTCATTCGTAAGTCCCTTGTGCAATTTATTATGGCATTCAGCGTGCAAAAGGTATAGGGTAGAAAGGCATTGCTCTGACAGTTCAGGACGATCAGCAAAGCAAAGTTCGCAGTTCGGAACCTCACGGTAAATGTTGCCGTTTTGGTCAGGCGCATATATTTTTACTAAATGAGAACAACAGTATCTGGTGTAGTCGGAATGATGTACTTGGACTTCGGCAGAACACGGATGAGCGATGATTTCGTGACAAACGGGACACCGGTGATGCTGGCGATAAGATAAAATTTCCCGCAATTTAGGATTTTGGCCAGCGCGCTCTAAGGCCATAAATTTGTTGCCCCGGCCTAAGGCGTTGTGAGCAAGTTTGGCGGTTTGATAATCAATTTGGGGGACTGTGGGCATTTGGTACAATTGCATTTTGGGATACTCCTTTTGGTTGAGATAATGTGGTGATTTTGTTGAAAGTATAAAAGCAGGTAAATTTTCCTGCTTTTATACTTCTTTCTTTTATTATCGTTTCAGCGCATGTTAAGCCAGAAGCTGACCATGCGCTGAAACGATATATAGGCTCCAATATCTCAACCTTTTCATACATTTATTGAGCTTCCGGCGAGAATAATTAGCTGAATTTGATGGGAAAAGTTGGACAAAATTTTGGACAAAATATAAAGGACGTATAGAAATATAGGAAAATACAGAATGAAATCTCTTTAAAAGTTGCAGGAATACGAATAAAATAATAATTAAAAGACTATAAATTATAGGTAAAATAGTTTTCAACGGTTTGCTAAATCGTTAGACGGTTTACCCCGTGCGTGGGTTCGAATCCCACCCACTCCGCCAACTATGGCAATCGGCTCTCGGAGAAATCCGAGAGCTTTTTTGTTTTTAAATTTTGCTTCTTGCGAAATGTTACAGCGGTTTACCCCGCACAGGGTTTGCCACCCCAACCCGCTCCGCCAACTATGGCAATCGGCTCTCAGAGAAATCTGAGAGCTTTTTTGTTGCTTAAATTTGTTTCTCATTTTTCCTTATGCGGTCTATATGTTTTGCCTTGCTTGCCCATTTTGGAAGCACAGCGATTGCAGCAGTAGCGTTTGTCTGCACGGCGTCCACTGATAAGAAAATAATTGCTGCATTCAGGATTGGCGCAGCGGTGGTATTCGCCCGGATTGAGCAGCAGCTGATACAAATCAAGATAAATTGCCTGCATAAGATAGCTGCATTGCCAAAGGCTGGTAAATTTTTCTTGCGCCAGGTCCATTTGCGGTCTGGCGGTATAGATATTATCGTTGATGATATCGAGCAGGATGCGTCTGGCAAAAGCGTGGTCAAGGCTTTTGCTTGGAATATCTTCAGCGAGAATCATGGCAGTAAGCTGTTTCTTCGCCAGCAGGTCCTTGTCATAATCAGCAAGTGTGTGCAGCATATGCTTGTCTACGACTGCGAGAAAGTCTTGCAGCTGGCAGGCGTAGTCTGCATCTGTTTTGCGGATATTTTTGAGCAGCTGCGTGTGCGAAATACGCTTGTGCGTAGCAAAGTATTCTGCAGTTCTGAGCGTAGGTGCTTCGATGCGCGGCAGCAGGTAGTGAATGCCACGTGCGCTGTAATGTAGCAGGTAGGCAAGTGCATAGATAACGCCTGCCTGTGTCCCTTCGTGTCGGAAGAGATAGCTTTGGACAATAAGCAGGCTGCGGACGATTTTGACGCAGCGGGCAAAAAGGCGCAGGCTCATAATGTCCATTTCGTCTACTTCGAACAGGGTGTAATTCAAGGTAACCTCGGCATCATTGGCAGCGTAGTCTTTTTCTACAAGGATATCTCCCATAAAAAGGGTAGTGTCGATAAAACTGAAATCGTTGATGATTACAGAATGATTTTCGTCATCAAGATGTGCACGTTTCTCAAGGCAGCGCTGCGAAGAATAGGGCAGGCCGTAGGCATTGCAGAAGGCAAGCACCTGCTTTTTATCGTTTTCGTCAATATTGGCGAAGGCTATAGCCAGGGAAGAAGCTGCCGCACCTTCCTCACTTTGTGAAGCGATAGTTTGCGTATGAAAGGGGCCTTGGGCGCAGATAAAGTCGTCCTGACCGTTAAAAAAGCGGCGAATTTGATAATTGCCGCAGATATTATTGGTGAAGAATTTGGGAATCACTGGCGCCGGAAAGGCGCGTTGCATTGTCGTCATAGGTATAACCTCGCAAAAATCTAAAATCTTATGTTGCTAGCAGATGCTGATGTTTTGTCGGCATCTGCTTTTTCGTCATTATAATATCACAAAAAAGAAATTTTATCATGGTGTTATTGTTTCTGACTTCATCTTATACTAAAAGCAGGCGGTGGTCAAGTAAGCTTGCGGATTTTATGTCAAATATATTCCATATATATAAAATCTAAAGCACCGCAAGAGCCATCTTTTTAGTGCATAATAGAAGGGAAGAGATAAGAAGTGATGCTTTTTGTTTGAAGAAAAATATAAAACTATTGGCTTAAATATTATGTATTATCGCAGGTCATTGAGTCTGACGCAGAGCGAGCTGGCGGAGAAAGCCCAAATGTCAAGGGCGCGCGTCTCGGATATAGAATGCGGTAAGGGACCGTTTAATATGGAGTCTATATTTTTGCTGGCGCAGGCCCTGGGGGTTGACCCGGTGCGGCTTCTGCAGGAGAGAAAGTGAGAAGCAGCGGCAATAAAAAATATTAGAGGGAGGCAGATATTATGTCAAAGTATTGTATTAAGTGTGGAGCCGAAATTGATGACCAAGGCAGGTTTTGTCCGGTATGCGGGACAGATCAGTTACCGAAGATTGAGCCGACAAATGTAATTTGCCCTAAGTGTGGTACAACTTATCCTATTGGTGTCAAATTTTGCACAAAATGTGGTTTTCAGTTGGGAAAAGCTCATAGCAATGATAATCCCAAGGATTTTAAAGAAATCTTTAGCAGACTTTTTGGCAATAATCCCGAACGTAAACCTGCTTTGAATAAAGAGATTTTTAAAGAGCAGTTTTTGAGCTTTGAGGGACGCATCAATAGATTGGATTATTTCCTCAAGAGCATGAGTAGTTGTTTGGTGTTTTTTATTATCGCCTGCATCATCGACGAGTTTGTAGATGATTACTATATGGAAGCAATTGATTATCTGGCTTGCTTCATAGGCTTAATAGCTTTTACTCTATTGGTTTGGATAAATAGTGCTATATCGGTTCGTCGCTTGCACGATTTGGATAAAGATGGCTTATTAGTATTATTAACCTTTGTGCCACTTCTCAATGGCTTTTTTGAGTTGTATTTACTGTTTGCGCCTGGTACGGTAGGTGAGAATCGCTACGGAGCAGATCCTTTGCAATAGTACTTTTTTATAAAACATTTAACTGGAAAAGTTATATAGGGAGGTCATAGTGTGAAAAAGCTGTTTTTTTATGCAATGCTTATCTTAACAGTGGTGCTTACCGGTTGTGGTAAGTCCGAAGAGCAAAAAATACATTCCATGTATCTTAACAACAGTACGAAGGTTGCTGAGATGGAAACAGAGCAGGCTCAGGACATGCTGGAAAATCGCAATATTGATAAACAGAAAATGCTCAAGCAGATTAAGAGTTTAATTGAAGAAAATGAAAAGAATATCACCAAGCTGAGTGATGAAAAATATGATGAAGCGAAGGCCAATGAGAGCGTTAGGGATTTCAGCAAGAAAATGATGGAAAGCAAGGATAATGGTCCTTCTAAAAAAGATGGGGAGAAAGCCATCAAACGCTACCAAATAGCTAATTACGCTAAAAGCGTGAAGGATTATCTGCAGGCTTACAATGTTTATCTTAAGAGAGTCTGCTCTAATATGGAACAATATTCTGGCGATAATGGACCAATGGAAATGGAAGCCTTTGAAAAGGTAGAATTCCAAAATGCTGTTTTGCAGCACGATTTAAACTGGTATGGCATGGCTAATGATGGTGAATTTCATAAGGGAGCCGCTTATTTAGATTGCAGTGGCGCTTCTTATCGAGTTCAACAAATTGGCGATAGCAAGCTAGGCTTTGCCGTGCTTGAACGACGCAAGATTGATGATTGGGTTTATAGTGTAACGATAGCTTTTACTAATATGAGCAAAAATGAAACAATAGACCTTGATAAGCTTTCTGTTAACCTGAGAATTGGCAATGATTTGCTAACCCCTAAAAAATTTAATGTTATTACTTTTGGCAATCGTAATGATTTAAAAGGCTTCAAATTGAATTCTAAGCAAGTTTTGACAGTAGAGTGCCAATATTTCTTAGAGAGTAAATACAAGGACTTTAATTTACACTGGACTCAGTTAGAATTAGATAATGGTAAAGGCAAGCTGCTCATCAATACAGGTGCCTATAAATATAATGTGCAAGGCATTTTAAACATGCAGCAGGAAGAGAATAATGGTAAAGCAACTACATACAACAATAGCAATGCAAATAGCAATGTGAATAGCAGTGGACCGAAGTATAATTTATTTCAACCGCAAGCGTTTTTGAATGGCGATAAATATATACCGGAGGTATTCCAACGACAGGGAGCACATCGTTATGTTGATTGTCGCAGTGCGAAAATTTTGTCGCGCAATAATGGTCAAACAATTGTGCAATATGACATGATTGTAATAGGTAGCACTGGGAAGCAAAGCCGACAGCAATGTATTGTAGGTCTGCTTACTGGTAAAGGCTATCTTGTTCAATATCAGGCTGATGATGGTTCGTGGCATCCTATGGATAGGACAACTGCTTCGCTGGCCGGCTATAACGCTGGTTTAGTATTGATTGATTATTTACAGCTATAAGGTAACAGGCAGGGCTGCGTTTTGCAGTCCTGCGAAAAATTTATTTAATATGTTGAACTTTAAATGTGTTCATGCTTATGTGGCAAATGGGTGATTTGACGTGAGGTTAGGAGAATAACGCACCATAACTTCTTATCGCAATTATGGCGAAAATATAAATTACGTAAGCACCTTGCTAAGCTTAATAGGTAAAGCGCAAGAAATTAAACTATATGTAAAATTGTGAAAAAATTGTGCAAAAATATGAAATTAAGAATGTGCTATAATATAGTGGGAAAAGGAGCTAATGCTAATTATTTGCACCGAGATATAATAAACAGACACCAAGATGCTTTACTTACAGGCAATTGAAGAGTTTGATACAGGAATAGATTGCCAAGAAGCTAGGGATTACGATGAGTGAGCTAATGGAAGGAGTAGAAGATACTTCTTTATAAATTTTGGAGGCAGCATATGAGTGATAAGATAAAGCGTAGTCAGGTAGATGACATTAACAGACGCAATAATGCGGCTGACAGCTATAAAAACAGATCCTTTGGCAATAAAAAAAGTATAACTGACGAATATACCGGCGATAAAATTTTTTATAATGCTAATAAGCATATTAATGAAAAACAATCAAACGTTGACCACATTGTTCCGTTAGATGAGCAAATCAGGCGTTATGGCTCTGATTTGACGCCGGAGCAGATAAGAACAATGGCTAATGCTGATGCAAACCTTGCTAATACCAATGCTTCGCTGAACAAGTCCAAGGGTGCGCTGAATAACCATGAGTATATAGCAAAAAAATATACTGAAGCAGGCGCTGCGCAGATTAATGATGTATCAGAGACTTTATTTGGCAAGAAAATCTTCAAGACAAATAAAAAAGCTGTTGACTGCCCGGATGCTGTGACGAGCGTTAATATGCTGAAAGAAGAAGTGAAGGCAGAGGCGCATATACGAACACAGGCGACTAAGTATAAAATAGAAAATACGGTTAATGAAATAAAAAACAGAAAAGTTATCAGTTCTAAGCTGGATGCAGTTGCGCCATCGGTCAAGAAGGCAACTGCTGCCGGCAGTGAAGCAGCCTTTGTAACTGCAACAGTTTCCAGCTTGACCAATCTTGTGGGCGTGGTGAAAGGTGAACAGGACATTAAGCAGGCTGTAAAAAATGTTGGGAAGGATACTGTACGGAGCTTTGGCAGTGCTGCCGGTATTTCGGTAGTACAGGATGGTGTTGTCGCAGTAGCGAAAAAGGCCGGGGCAAAGGATTTTGCTAAGCTGGCAGGAAAAAATTTGCCGATTATGCAGCTGACGATGGCTGTAGAAATAGGTGGCATTGTGGCGAACTATTTAGATGGCAATATCAGCGGCGAAGAATGCTCTGCGCAAATTGTTTGCGGCACTGCCGGTGTATTGGCAGCGAATATGGCTTTTGCCTTGGGCGGACCGGTGGCGGCGGTGGTTACTTCCCTGGTTGTGGGGGAAATAACCAGGGCGGTTACTAAATACCAGATGGAACGCAGGCTGGATAAAAAACGTCAGGAGGAATTTAAGCATATTATTAATACTGCACTGCAAAGTCTGGCGCAGCAAAAGCAGCGGATTGATGAATACAATAAAGCAAGAGATGCATATATGACGGCGGCTTTTGATGGTGGTTTTGAGCTTGTTATGCAGGGCGTTTACGCAGTAGATGATAAAGCGATTACCCAAGGACTGAATAATATTCTGGCGGTATTTAAGCAAAAATGTGCTTTTCAGTCGCTGGAAGAGTTTAACAATTTTTTTGATGATAAAGATGCAGTGCTGACATTATGAAGGGGGTAAGATGATATGATCGGACTTATACTTGGGGCAGCGGTTTTCGGCAGCGGCTTTTATGGTGCTGAGAAATCAATGCAGATAGATAGCAGGACAAAAAAGCGTTATGCTAAAGCTTTTGCTATGGAACAGGAAGCCCACAGGCTGGTGGAAGCCAAGAAGCAGGCAGCAGATAATGCTATGAAGAAGCTTTCCAACCGTAAGCGTTCGATATTAATTACTTCAATGCAGAATTTTGTTGATGTGTATAGCAAGCTCATGAAAATTGACTTTCGTGATGACAAGATGCTTGCAGTTTTAAATCAGCAGAGCTTTAGCACAGAAGAAATACAGATTATCCATGCAGTAGCGCAGACAGCAGTAAGACCAATGACAGATAAAGAAATTGCTGTCAGTATCTTAAAGGGCTTCGGTATATTTGGCTTAGGCAATGCGTTTATCAATGATTCTGAAAGGGAGCTGCAAATGGCTGGCGCGCAGCTGCGCAGTTCGCGTGTTGTCTACAGTCAGGCTGAAAATTTAGCTGCTGTTTTAGACGGTGTGATAGCTTCTTGCAATAAGGTGTCTGATTTATTGCCGAGGTTAAACAGGTTGTTTATGCAAGCTATTACATATTCAGATGAACTTATTGCTGCTAAGGGCATGGATAGAGCTGCTTATACAGAAAACGACCGCAAGGCCTTTTGCAGCTGTATAAATCTGGCGGTTACACTGAAAAAAATTATTGATGCTCCTGTACTTACGGACGAAGGAAAGGTTACGCAAGAAACAAAGGAAGCGGTGGCAATTGGCAGTCAGTGTATGCAGGATATAAAAAAATTATGATTTGGAGGAATCAATATGAAAAAGTTTGTGGTTAGTGAAAAATGCATTGCTTGTGGCAACTGCTTATTAGAAACAAAACTTTTGCAGGAAGATGCAGAAGGCAAGGCTGTGCCTGTAAATGGTGGCTATTTTAGTGATGATTTTTTAGCGAAGGCTGAAGAAATTGTTGCCGGTTGCCCTGTGCAAGCTTTAAGCATAGCGGAAGGCGCAGGCGCAGACTTAAGCAAGCTGCCGGAAAAACTGCAAAACGCTTTAGCAAAGATTACCGTTCCGAAGGTTAGTAGGGAAGATGTCAAAATGCACGCACAGGATTACCGTATGACTTGTTCCTATCCGCAGGGAGAATATCGTTATGATTATTCCAGCGAAAGCAGAGCTATGAGTGCTGCAGAAAATGAATTTGACCGTATCTGCTATTCACAGTATAAGAAATTAATTCTTGAGGTTTTTGTGCAATACAAGGAAGATAAGCTGAGAAAGTTTTATACCTTTGATGAAAGCGGTTTCTGGGGACAGATTAACAAGCAATATGCAGATGTTCTGCAGGAATTTGCCGGAGCGGCAGCTGCAGGCGGAATTATGCTGCCAGCAGACTTTAAAGAATTTGCGGTTTTCCCCGGCGGCAGTGCTAATGAGAAGGATTCGGTGCTTGTGTATATGCTCAATGTAAGGCTCAAAGAGTTTGAAGACCGCGGCTGCGAGGATGTAATGAGAGAGCTTCACGATATTCCGCATACTTCACGTAGCGATTATCGGATCGATATGGATTATGATGATATGGAAGTATATGCGGGCACGAGTTTCTTCGGTAATGATAAATACGAAGATAAATACTGTTATAAAGATGTATATAAGGCTTGCGAAGATTTTATGGGAGATTTGAAGAACGCTATAAATTATGTGGATTACGATTCCCAAGTTTTCGACAGCATTGATACGGCCTTAAAGGATTACAAAGAGCGTGTGCAAAAGGAAATAGCTAAAAAAGTTGCCCTGCTGAGTAAGGCAGTTGCAAATTCAAAAGCAGCACTGCTGAATAGTGGAGTTGGAGATTCCAAAGCAGCACTGCTGAAATAAAATTTGATAGGATTAAAGAAGCATTAATTTGTTGTTGGGGTAGAAGAAGTGCCGCACGAAATACACTTATGTTAATTTTCTAAATTGCAATAAGAAGTTGCACACTTTTTGAAAA
>ULXZ01056850.1_pt1 | contig 22978 bp, 21 predicted proteins | sample 1961701 | NCBI WGS metagenome assembly ULXZ01 (sample SAMEA4835850, study PRJEB28245) | human gut metagenome | biome: gut microbiome; material: fecal sample | place: Denmark | collected 2008 | reverse complement strand
TAGTTTTGGTAGATTTTCGTCACTTACAATTTCTTTTGAATATCCAACAAATAGCATTCTTTTACCTGCTTTTTGTGCTGTAACTATTTCTTCTGGCATTTGCATATCACTTTTTTCTATTAAGCGTTCTGGCGCTCCTAATACTATTGATCCGATATTTTTAAAACTTATAGAACTCCATTTTCTTTCTGAAGAAAATGCCATTCTATCTGCTATTTCGAATTTATCTTCACCTTTATAATAATCTTTAAGTGCCATAAATGTTGCATTATTATCTGTCATCTCATTTACAAATGCTGTCATCATTGTTTGCATAGAATGAGGCATACATTTTTCGTTATATAGTTTTACTTCGTCTACTTTCATTCTACCTTCTGTAATTGTTCCTGTTTTATCCAAACATAAAGTATCTATGTGGGCTAATGTTTCTACACTATATAAATCTTGAACTAATACTCGTTTTTTAGCAAGTTTTATTACACCTGTTGCTAAAGATATTGTTATAAGAAGCATAAGTCCTTTTGGTAACATTCCTAATAAAGCTGCAGCTGTAGAAACAACTGAATTTGTTATATCTACATTTCTAAAGAAATATGCTTGTACAAATAAGATTATTCCTACTGGAATTATTACAAAACTTGTAAAGTTTGTAACTTTTTTCATTGAATTTACAAGTTCTGATTCTGCTCTTTTATATTTTTTAGTTTCACTTGTAATCTGTGCTGCAAAATTATCTTTTCCTACCTTTTCTACCTTAGAATAACATTTTCCACTAACAACATAACTTCCTGATAATAATTTATCACCTTTTTGTTTTAATATTGTATCTGATTCACCAGTAAGTAAAGATTCGTTAACTTCTACTTCTCCATCAAGTACCTCAGAATCTGCACAAATTTGTTTTCCTGCCTCTAAAATAATTACATCATCTAAGACTATCTCATCTATATTAATTTCTTTTTCTTTTCCATTTCTAACAACTGTAGCTTTTGAAACCTTTAATACAGATAGCTTTTGTACTAAATTTCTAGCATGAATTTCTTGTATAATTCCAATTACAATATTTACAATAATTATTAACATATATGCTAAGTTTGTATATGCTTTTACCGAAATTAATGCTATAGCTATTAAAAGGTTAAATAAGTTAAATAATGTACATACATTATCTCTAATTATTTCCCAATTACTTCTTGTTTTGTCATCTTCTACTTTATTTACCTTTCCGCTTTCTATTCGTTTTTCAACTTGTTTGTCTGTTAATCCATTTAATTCATCCTTATTCAAATGTTACACTCCTTTTCTTTCGAATTTTTTTGTATTTTATCATACACTATAATATATTACTATATTATTTTACTATAATTTTGTCCTTGAAATCAAGACCTTTCAGCCTGTTTTTGTTGCTTAGTTGTTGCTTATGTCTATATTTTTACTTGATTTAAGAACTTCTTAGAGAGATTTTCTCTCTTGTCATTTTATCCAATTCTTGATTATTTTACAACTTATTATGGGGTATTTATTAAAAACTTATTTTATTATTATCTTACCTTATGGAGCAGTGGGCGACAAGCCCAACTGCGACTCCTTATTTATTGCTTAACACAACTCTTGCGTTATGTCTGCTTGTCAGACATAGTCCGAGCGTTAGCGAAGGACAGCAATACCTCGAAGGATTACCCTAGTATTTTATCTTTTAATGTCTAATTCGTTTCAGAAAGTCTTTCAGTCGTTTTGTTATTCTTATAGGTATAGTTTTATACTTATAATCTTAAAAACGCTCATTTTTTATTCTTAGATGTCTTATCTTCAGTTAGTTATCCTTTATAGGAAAGTTAGCGTATTATGTGAGAAAACACGCTGATTTTCCTATAATAATTTATTATTATATATAGGAAAGCTGGCGTGTTTTTATTCTTATATCATTTTCTTATCTGCAAAAACTCTTACTATTTCTGCTCCCAAGTCTGTTTGAAGAGATTTTATTATTGTATTCAAAAACGTTGTTTCTCTGCTATAATTGTTATACAGAAATTCATTGCAGTTGCTTTTATGTGTTTCTATGTAGGTTCTTATTCTTTGTTGTAACTCTGTATCTTGTGGCATTTGTTTTATGATTAGTTCTGCTATGTCTATGTCTGTATCTCTCATTGTTCTTGCTCCTTTATTGGTTATATTTTGTCGATTGCATCTACCAACTGTTCTATTCTCTTATGAGTATATCTGTCGGTTATATCTGCATCAGTTTTATGTCCTAGTATTAACTTTTTTGTAAAAGAGTCTACACCTGCGTTAGATAAAGCTGTTGCTCCAGTATGTTTGCATTCGTGAATTGTATGTTCCATTTCTAGTTGTTCCATTAAGGGCTCCCAAATGTATCTTTTATATTGATAGTATGTGTATGGCTTACCTTCTTCGTTAGTGATTAAATATTTATTGTCTGCGTTGTATCTTGCTTTTACTAATGGCAAAATTTTCTTACTTATTGGTATTACTCTATCTTTTCCAGCTTCTGTTTTTATTCCTCCTATGCCATATCTTTCGTTAAGATTTATTTTTGATGTTTCTAAGGTCAACATCTCTGTTACCCTTGTGCAAGTATTTATCATTATCAAAATTGTATCAACTCCGTCTATATTGTCTACATTATCCCAAAGTTTCTGTATTTCCTCTGGTGTAAATGGTTTCTTCTCATACACTTTTACTGGCTTACCTATATCTATGGTCTTGCTATATTTCTTATCTACTATGTCGTTGTCGTATGCGTATGTATATAGGACGTTCAGCAAAACTCTTACACTTTTTCTTATGCTGTATGTATTGCAGTCATTATCTATTACTTTTTGCAAGTGTGTCTTTCTTAGGTCTGCAAAACGTATATTATGTATGTTCTTACATTTTTTGTATGCCGTTTTATATCCGTTTATTGCACTTTGGCTTATATCTTTAAAGTGGCTGTCGCTCCATTCTTTGTATAGTTCTGCAAAAGTTAATCTTTTCAAGTCTATGTCGTATTTTGCTTTATTATATTTTGCAAGTTCTTCAAGTGCCTCCTCTTGTGTTTTGAAGTATCCCAAAACTTTATAGATTTGAACACCCTCGTCTGTATATGTTTCTGTTATTCTTGCAACATAAGGTCGTCTACGATTTCCACTTAACTTACTTATTCCTCCGTATCCGTTAGGTTTTCTCACTTTTTATTACCTCCAACCTATATTACTTACTGGTTCAGTGATTACTGTGTATCTTCCAACCATTTCTTTTTCTTTGTATTTATCCGGCAGTGGTTTTCCTATTGATTTATAGAAAAGGTGAGGGGAGATATAGTAGTCGTATTTAGTCTTTCCGTGGCATTATTTGTGCTGTTCCAAAGGTTAGTATTCCTCTTTGTAGTCCTATTCTTATGTATTGTTGTGATTTGTCCATCTCTTTCGCAGCTTCTGCTATTGAAACATTATTTTTTGTTTCTGTATCTGTACTTAACATTTCTTATTCCTCCTATTTCAGAGGGCAAAACTGGTTGCCTTTATTCTTTGAAAGTCGCTTGTAGCAACTTCCCCCTATATAAGCATTATACTACAAACAGTTGTTCTTGTATAGTCATTTTGAGTATTTCTTTTATCTTTTTTGTCTTGCCCTCTTATTTTATTATTTATTTTCTTTATATTTATTGTAAGCAGACTTTATTAAATCTACTACATATTCGATGTATTCTCTATCAATTGTAAAATCTATTGTTTCTGCTCCTTTATGAACTATTATTGTGTAATCTGAATTGTTTTTTGTCAAAGGTTTTACCTCGTAATTACTTCCTGGAAGTTGAGACATTATTTCAAGCATTCTATATCTTTGAAATTCAAGCTCTGCATTTAATCTTCGATTTTCATCTTCCAAATCATAAATATTTGATTGCAGTATTTGAATCTCATCTTCTAGGTCATCAATAGCTGCTTGCATAATTGAATTTTCATTTTCCGTTTGTTCCTCTATTAGTTGGTTTATTATTTCTTTATCTTCTTTAATTTTTTCTTGCAATTTTTCTATTTCTCTATTTTTATTTTCTAGAGTTTGTTTAACCATATTTATAAGATTTATGTCTATATCTTTCATACTCATTTTTCTTTTACCTCATTTCTTTTATTCTTTAATTAAGAGAGGGGGTTGGAATCTCCCCCCAGCTTATTTCTTTTTAAAATGTATCTTTTATTATCATATCTGCTATCTGTATGTCTGTTTCTAATAAGTCTACTTTTGTATATCTGTCTATTATCTTACAAGTTTTCTCACTGGTTCTTATTACTTCAAACCAATTCCTTACCACTTTCGATTTAAGATACAGTTCTATATAAGTTTTTGTGTATTCTTTTTCTGAAAAAGAATATTGTTCCTTTTGTTTATATTTGTCTATTAGTTCTTTTATTTTCTTTTCTTTGATTGCTTGTATATCTTCTTTTGCTGTAACAATTCTTTTTCCACTATCAAGGAAAACCTTTTTATTTTCCTCTTCATTTAGTGGCATAAACATATTGCTTATTAGTTCCTTTTCTGCTTTTCTTGTATATTCCTCGGTGTTGGCTAAAGCTCTTATCACTCCTAATTCTGTTTTATCAATATTTTTACTCATTTCTTTTTCCTCCTTATTTTCTTTTGGACTTCTTGTCCTATTTCTGCAAATACTTCTTGCATTTCTTGTTCTACCTCTTTAAAAGTTTTCTTTTTTGGTATTACTTTTACTGACGTTTTTTCTTTTGCAGTTGATCTTGTTTTTCTTCCTATGTATCTTTTGTCATTAACTACTTTCAGCTTTATTGTTATTTTTTCTTTTTCAAATGTTTCATAAGTATATACTTGTACTTCTTGCTCGACATTGTTTATATTCTCTACTTGTCTTTTTCGACTTTCAAAAGTTCTTTTATGTCTGCTACATTGTTCCTTTGCTGTCTTATGGTCTGCTATTTCTATACTTACTCTTTTTATTCCTTTTGACATTCCCAAAATCTGTTCACTTGGTTTGTATAGCTCAGGGTTTGTTTTATTGCTTTTATAATACTGAGCTTCTTTTTCAATAATTTCCTTTGTTACTGGTGTTATTACCTTTGCTGTTTTTGTTCCATCTTCCCAAAATGATTTTATTATTGTTTGGTCTATGCTTATTGGTTCAGAAGATATTACCCAAAAATCATATTCTGGGATATTTTTCTTATGGTATATTAGAACTCTTATGAATTTGGCTTCTTTTGGGAGTCTTCTTTTTAGTTTCTCCCAAAAACGTTTGCAGATTAAAGCTCCATCTTTGTTGTCCATTTCTTCATTTGTTAAAAGTTTTATCAGCATTGCCTTATTTCCTTGACCCAGTAAATTTTCTTCCACTATATGATTAACACCTTTCATATATGAAACTACTTCTCCTCGTGCCTTTTTGTCCTTTGGGACTATTCGAATAGTATCTCCTGTTACTACATTAAGCATTTCAGTTTTGTTGTGTCTTTCATACATTTGTATATGACTGCTGTTGTTATACTTCTTTGTTTTCAAGTCTATTTTGTTTCCATATTTGATTATTTCTGTTATTTCTTCTGGTGCAGGTTCTTCAAAAGGAGTTTTGTAAATGGGCATTCATTTCACCTCTTTTCTTTTTTATTTTTTCCGATGCATCGTTTATGTTTTTTATTGTAGCACGTCCCAAAACCATTGGCAATACTGAGTTTTGGCCATCTCGATGAACGATATTCCCATTTTATATAACGAGGGATTTTTGAAAAAACCTCCAATTTTTTAGACAAATTTCAAAAAAAGTTTAAAATCGCTGCATATTTTACATTTTGGACACATTTTGGTCACAAAGAATTTACAATTCATTTTTTCTTTTTCGACCGATTGGTCAGTTTTTCTTCAAACTTTTATAGCTTATGGGGGAAATGGACGTGTTTTTCTCCTTGCTCTAGCTGACGTCCATTTCTCTTATATGATATATGTTTGCTGATTATCTTCACAAAATGGCACAAAAAAGGCAACCCATATTTTTATTTATGGATTGCCACTTTATTTATTATATAATCTATTTTATTTTTTCTTAAAAGCTTGTTCTCTTGCTTTATCAAAAATCGCTTTACTTCTCAATGCTTGCTTTCTCTCCTTAGGTGTCATATTTTTTAATGCTTTCTTTTCTTCATAGTCATATTTATTAAAAACATTTGTTATTTCTCCAGTTTGCCAGAATGGTTTTTCTTTTTCTGCTGTTACTTTTGCGTATTCTATTTTTTCATCAACGATGTCAATCATCTCGTTTATTTCTTCTACTACTCTTTTTCTTACAAATTCTTTATCATAATATGTTATATACTCACCAACTTCTTCCATTGTTTCTATCAACTTACAAAGTCTATTTATTACTTTGAAAAGTCCTGAATATCTATAACAACTTTCTTTTTTATCTTCTGTTAGCATACCATCTTTGATTATTATTAGCATTATCAAAAACCACCTTTCTTGATTTATGTGTGTTCTTCACGACTGGTTGTATCTGTTCTCAAAATTCTCGATTTCTTTTTTATCCGTATCCAGTCATAAAACAACAACTCCTTTTACTTTTTGTTTCTACTAATATTTTTTCAATTTGTGATTATTTTCTTATTTGTTGTTAGTTAAAGTAGGAGAGGAGATCCAATTTTATTAAAAACTCTATATTTTGTTTTTAAGGTCTTTAACTTTCTTATATAGGGTAGTATTCGCTTTTATTATCTGCAACGTTCTGAGGTTATCCTTAGACTTATGAGGTTACTTTCTTCTTTTATTTAGGCAAAGAAAAAGTCCAGCATTTGTTTTTATGCTGAACTTTATTTTTAATTTTATTTTTTCTTTTTCTCAACTACAGTAAAAACAATTCCTGTTGTCAATGAAATAACTGTTATTCCTCCAAATATAATTGAAATAATAAAGAAAGTATCTCTTTTATCTTCTAAATTATTTACTTTTTGTCGTTTTTCTTCATATTTATTCAATTGAGTTCTGTCACCACTAACTTCATATTCAACTTGAGCACGATAATATTCACCCGAATCGCTTTTCCAATTTATATTATTAAATTCATCAGTCATTTTTGTACTAATGCATATACATATTATTGTAATTATTAAGCAAACTGCTGATAGTATAAAAAATACTTTTGATTTTGTTTTCTGTTTCATTATTTCTTGTCCTTTCTATGTTTTATTATAATTAATTTTGTCCTTCTCCTTGTCCCCAATTATTAGTTTCTAGAAAATCCTTTAATATTTTAGCAGTTTCTCCCTTTTTATAATCTGCTATTATAGATGGTGTACTTGCTCCCATATAGTTAGGAATTTCTAATCTAGAATTATAAGTCATGGCTTTGTAGTTTCCTTCTTGGTCGACATCTTTTACTATTACTAGATAATATAACTTATTATATGCTCCAAAACCATTTTGAGCTTCTAATGGAACATATACTAAATATCTTCCATAATTATCTTTATCTATTATTTCAGAAGTTCCCCAATTAGCAGTTGAAACAGATTTTAAAATTCTTCCTACCTCTGTTCTTGCACAGGATATAATAATTTCATCTGATACTTTACTTTTCGAGTTTTGAAATGCTGATGAGCTCTTTGTTGAATTGTTATTTGAAAAAGTATTTCTTAAAATTAGCACAATAATTACTATTCCAACTATGCTTCCTATTATTTGTATGTTTCTTTTTATTTTATCACTCATTTTTCTCACCCCCTTATTTCCAAAATACTATTGCTTATGTTTGACTGGTTTTAGTTGTTCTTTTCTGTATCTCTTAGCACCAGACAAATAGCCGAAACACTTAGTATTTAAACAACCAGTATGTCCTCTAGGGTCTTCATATATTGTTCTTCCGACATCTCCAACATCTTTCTGGATAGCCAGTTTTTGCTGTTGTTATTATGTTCGTATACATTTTTCTTCACGCTCCTATCATATCACATTTACTTTAATTATTCAAGTATTATTGTTATATTTTAAAGTTTCATTTTCTTATAATAAATTACTATTGTTGGTAGAATACTAGGAGAGAGGTGTAAACTATGGAAGATATTACAAAAACTAGTTTTCTTGAAACTATTGGCAAAAATGTCAAACGTATTCGATTATTGCGTGGTCTTAGTCAAGAAACATTAGCAAACGATTTAGATAAATCTATTAACTTTGTTAGTTTAATCGAACGTGGCGAATCTGGTTTGTCTATTCAAACACTTGTTGACCTGTGTAGGATATTAGAAGTGGACGCAAATACTATCTTTGAGGGGGTTATTGCTCCATCTCCTGAAATGGCAGACAACTATATCACAAAGTCTCTTAATCTTTTCAATGAGAAAGATAAAACTATGGTTACAGATTTAATTGATTATATTATCAGTTCAAAAAACTAATATAAAAACAAAAATGGGATATCTGCTGTTAGATATCCCTTTATTATTTGTATTCTATTTCTTTATTTAGTTTCATTGCCATTGAGAAACCTGCACAAAACATTTGAAAATCTACTGTATCATACATTGCATTCTGTAAGCAAGTTAAGTTGTCTATTTCTTCTCTGTATTTGTCGCCTATTGATTTCAATAGTTTATCTACTGCTATGACAACTTTGTCTTGTGTTTTCATATATTTTGCACTTGGTTTAAGATTTTCTACTGCTATGTCGTACAATTCTTTCAATATTTCTTTTTCTTCCATTATTGTAATTCACTCCTTGTATTTTACCTATAACTATTATACTACAAAACATTTGTTTTGTATATGATTATTGGCAAAATTCATAAAATATTTTTACTGAAAGTCTTGTTAGGGTTATCCCAAGTAGCCTTGCTATTCTCGCTCTTCGTTTCGCGAGAATTATTTTGCTGACGCAAAATATCGCAAGATAGTTTTTGTTTTGTCAGTTAGCGTCGCTTATGGGCTTAATCGCCCAACGCTCCTTTGTTGTTGAGAATAAATAATTCTGATATTTCACTTATTTTTTATTATTCTTGTCTTTCCTTCAAAAGCTCTCCAGCACTATTGTATTGGTTTATTTTTTATACTTTAACAAGCTAAGTGGGGGTTGTTACTTTAATGTAAGAGAGGTTATTCACTAATGATTGATTTTTGTGTCGCTTTTATGTCGCTTATGTATGTATTTTTATATGTTTTTATTCATTTTCATATAACTTAATGATTTTATGCAAAATGCTCCATCTCAGTTGTTGGAGCATTCTTCGTCTCTTGACGTTTTTTGATTATTATAGTATTTTACAAAAAACAAATAGTTTCAAAAAAAACTACCAAAGTATTTCGCTCTGGTAGTTTTAATCTGTATAAAATAAAAGGGGAATTTAACGTACTTCTTTTGCTAGTACCGACATCTCATAATCTAGCTTTTTCATTACTTTGGCTGCTTTTAATAATCTCTTAGATGCCGCCTTAGTAACATTATTATTTTTATATTTTAACTCATGTTCTAAACTCGCCCAAAAGTCCATAGCCATCGTTCTTATTTGTATTTCTGCTTTAACATATATTTTTCCCATATCTGTTTTTACAGGTACTTCTACAATCAAATGTAAACTAGAATATCCGCTTTTTTTAGGGGATTGAATATAATCTTTTTCATTTAAGATTCTTATATTAGGATTTTCTAATAATAGTTCTCGTACTATATATACATTTTCTTGAAATGGACAAATAATTCTTATCCCAGCAATATCATTTACTTTATTTATCATTTCTTTATATGTTAAATTATATTTTTTCTTTTTCATTTTATTTACTATACTTTTAGGGCTTTTTATCCTACATTTAACATGATCTATTAAATTTAGTTCCTTATATTTCACCTCCATTTCCTTTATGATTTTATTAATTTCTTCTATGCTAAGTGAATATATTGACATTATTTCTTTAAATATGTCACTTTTTACTGTTAATTTCTTATTTTGTACAATTTCTTTTTTTGTGCTTACCAGTTCACTTTCTATATGGCATCACTCCTTTCTTCTTAGTATGGATATATTGTACCTATAAATTATTTCCAAATTATTCCCGAATTGTGTTTTATTTGTAAATTAATTTAAAAGCAAAAAAAGCCTTATATATAAGGCTTTTTTAATGTAATTTTATTTATTTTAATTATTTGTTTGATTTTTAAAAAATCAAAACTAGAATTGTTTTAACTTTCTTATAAAAATAAAACTTTCTATTATATCTATTATTGCATATGCAATCATTAATGAACCAATTAATGTTATGATTGCTCCACTATTTAGCATAATGTATATTCCAAATATAATCATTAAAATTGATAGCACTAAGCTAAATATCCATATTGATGAATTAAAACCTTTTATTTTAAGTGACAAATATGCTCTTGTTATTCCACTATATACAATCCAAGTTCCAACTATTATTCTAAGTATTGCTCCTATTGCATCTGTATAAATAATAGCTATAATTCCTGCAAGTGTTGCAATTAATCCACAGAATAAGTCAAAATTTAAATGTTCTCCTCTTCCTCTTCCTTTTACATAATTTACTAGTCTTGCAACTCCTATCATTAAAAATAATAGTCCGATTAAGCAGGAAATTAATTTAACTGCACCTTCGTGGAAAACACATAATATTACTCCAAATAGTCCAAAAATTATTGATATCAATATATTAGACATACCAGATTTTTTTAACAAATCTTTTATTGGATCCATAATATTATTCCTCCATATTATCTATTTTTTCCTCTCCGTCATCATCAACTTTTACTCCTTGAACATTTACAACAACTTTTTCTACTTTATTTCCTGTCATATTTTCTACTTCTTCTTTAACTTTAGCTTGAATGTTCTTTCCTACTTCTCTTATATTTACGCCATATCTTACAATAATGTTTATTTCTATTTTTACAGTATCGCCATCTGCTTCTACTTTAATACCTCTTGACATTTGCTTTTTACCACTTATCGCTTTAAGTCCTTCTGTAAAACCACCTGCCATTTTAGCAACACCATCAATTTTAGAAACAGCCATACCTGCTATTGTTGCAACAACCTCATTTGCTACATTAATTTCTTGTTCTAAATTTTTTTCTTCATCCATACGACTTACCTCCTATATATTATTTTTATATAAATTATTTCCATTATGTCTATTTATATAATAACTTAATTAACTTTATTTGTCAATTGGGATTGTTAGACGTCACACCAAGCAAAAATCCAAGATTTCGTTTGGAGCTATAATTGGATAAACATATTAAAAAGAAAAAAAAGGAACGTCCCTTTCTCCCTATTATATATTTTATTCTATTTCGATTGCACCAGTATATAATCCATAGTACATTCCTTTTTTAGCTAATAACTCATCATGGTTTCCTCTTTCTATAATATTTCCATGGTCTAATACCATTATTAAGTCAGAGTTTTTAATTGTAGAAAGTCTATGTGCTATAACAAATACTGTTCTTCCTTTCATAAGTTTATCCATACCATCTTGAACAATTTTTTCTGTTCTTGTATCTATACTTGATGTTGCCTCATCTAGTATTAATACTGGTGGATTATATAATGCTGCTCTTGCAATTGCTAAAAGTTGTCTTTGTCCTTGCGATAAGCCTTCTCCATCACCAGATATCATTGTATCATATGCATGTGGCAAGTGTCTTATAAACCTATCAGCATTTGCAAGTTTTGCTGCTGCAATTACTTCTTCATCAGTTGCATCCATATTTCCATATTTAATATTTTCTTTTATTGTTCCTGTAAATAGATGTGTATCTTGAAGAACCATTCCAAGTGATTTTCTTAAATCATCCTTCTTCATTTTATTTATATTTATTCCATCATATCTAATTTTACCTTCGTTAATATCATAAAAACGGTTTATTAGGTTTGTAATTGTTGTCTTACCAGCACCTGTTGGTCCAACAAAAGATACTTTTTGTCCTTCTTTTGCTACTAAACTTATATCGTGCAAGATTGTTTTTTCTGGTACATAACCAAATGTAACATTTTCAAATTCCACATTTCCACATAATTTGGTATATGTTGTTGTTCCATCTTCGTGTGGATGTTTCCAAGCCCAAAGTCCAGTTCTTTCTGTAGTTTCTGTTAATTTTCCATTTTCTTCTTTAGCATTTACTAATGTTACATAACCATTATCTTCTTCTACTGGTTCATCTATTAATTTAAACACTCTCTCTGCACCAGCTAATGCCATTGTTACAAAGTTTAATTGTTGAGAAACTTGTGCAAGTGGGTTTGTAAATGCCTTTATATATTGTAAAAATGCTGCTATACTACCAATTGTTAATACACCATTAACAGCAAATACACCACCAATAACAGCTACTAGTACATAACCTAAGTTACCAATATTAGCTATACATGGCATTAAAGTATTAGCATAAGAATTTGCTTTTGTAGTACTTTGGAATAATTCTTCATTTAGTCTATCAAATCTTTCCTTTGATCTGTCTTCATAACAGAATACTTTTACAACCTTTTGACCATTCATCATTTCTTCTATATATCCATCTACTTTACTGATATTCTCTTGTTGTGCAATAAAGTATTTAGAACTGTTTTTAGCAAAAAATTTAGAAACTATTACCATTATAACTACCATTATTAATACTACAACTGTTAAATATAGATTAGTTGTAAGCATTCCAACTAAAACTGATGCCATAGAAACTAAAGCAGAAAACACTTGTGGGATACTTTGGCTTAATGCTTGTCTTAATGTGTCTACATCATTTGTATATGTACTCATTGTCTCACCATGGCTATGGCTATCAAAATATCCTATTGGTAATTTTTGCATATGTTCGAACATTTCTTTTCTTATTTTTCTTAGTGTTCCATGCGTTATATTAATCATTAATCTATTATACACAAATGTACCAATTATACCAATAAGATATATTAATCCCATCATTAAAATTGCTTGTAATAATGGTGCATAATTAGGATTTTGATTTCCAATTAATGGTGTAATATATTCATCTATTAATGTTTGAATAAATTGTATTCCTATAACACTTGCTGCCGCACTTATTATTATACTAATTAATACAATTATAAATTGTAATTTATAATCACTTAAAGCATATTTAATTAATCTCATTAATGTATGTGCTCTTTTAGTTTTCTTTTTCATCTTTAGCATCATCTCCTCCCATTTGAGATTCATATACTTCTTGGTATATTTTGTTTGTTTTTAATAATTCGTCAGATGTACCTATTCCATCTATTCTACCATTATCCATTACAATTATTTTATCTGCATCTATGATTGAACTTATTCTTTGTGCAATTATAATTTTTGTTGTATCTGGAATATCTTCTTTAAATGCTTTTCTTATTAATGCATCTGTTTTTGTATCTACAGCACTTGTAGAGTCATCCAATATTAATATTTTTGGTTTTTTAAGTAATGCTCTTGCTATACAAATTCTTTGTTTTTGTCCACCAGATACATTTGTTCCACCTTGATCTAATACTGTTTCGTATTTGTCTGGTAATTCTTGTATAAAGCTATCTGCCTGAGCTAATTTACATGCTTCTACTAATTCTTCGTCTGTAGCTTGTTCATTTCCCCATCTTAAATTTTCTGCTATTGTTCCAGAGAATAATACATTTTTTTGTAAAACCATAGCTACTCCATTTCTTAAAGTTTCTAGGTCGTAATCTCTAACATCTACTCCACCAACTTTAACAAATCCAGATTTTACATCATATAATCTTGGAATTAAATTAACTAAAGATGTTTTAGAGCTTCCTGTTCCACCAATAATTCCAATAACTTCACCAGAATTTATTTTCAAATTAATATCTTCAAGTGGTAACATTTCATTTGCTTTTGCATCATCATATTGGAAATCTACATCTATAAATTCTATACTTCCATCTTTTATTTCTTTTACTGTTTTTTCTTTATTTTTAATTGTTGGATCTTCTGTTAAAACCTCAACAATTCTTTCTGCTGATGATTCAGAAATAATTATCATAACTAATACCATAGAAAGCATCATTAAGCTAGATAGAATTTGCCATGCATATGTAATCAAACTAGAAAGTTGACCTGTTTGCATTGCTCCACCTACTATTGTTTGAGCTCCAAGCCATGATAATAGTAATATACAGCCATATATTGCAAGTTGCATAAGTGGACTGTTAAATAATACTATTTTTTCAGCCTTTTTAAATAATTTATATACTAATGAATTAACGTCCTCAAATTTTTTCTCTTCTAAATCTTCTGTTGCAAAAGATTTTACAACTCTAATTGCATTCAAGTTTTCTCCAACTACTCTGTTTAGTTCATCATATTTCTTAAACACCTTTTCGAAATATGGATGTGCTTTTATAGAAATAAATGCCAATAATATTGCAAGAGGTACCATTGTTACAACATAAACCAATGATAATTCCTTATTAATAGAAAATACCATAATTAAAGCAAATACTATCATTACAGGACCTCTTACTAATGCTCTTATTATCATTTGAAAAGCCATCTGAACATTTGTAACATCAGTTGTTAATCTTGTTACTAAACTTGATGTAGAAAATTTGTCTATATTAGAAAAAGAATAATTTTGAATGTTATAAAACATTCCTTGTCTTAAATTTTTAGCAAATCCAGAAGATGCAACAGCTGCAAATCTACCAGAAAGCACACCAAAAATTAAAGACATAATTGCAGAAATTACTAACATGATTCCGATTCTTATAATATAATCCAAATCATTATTTTGAATTCCTATATCAATTATTCTTGCCATTAGATAAGGTATTACAACCTCCATTACAATTTCTAAAACAACCATAAATGGTGTTAAAATTGCATATTTTTTGTACTGTTTGACGTATTTTGCAAGTTCTTTAATCATCTCTTCTATTTCTCCTTTCTTTTTAGCACATTTGTTATTGTATCATAAAATAAAAAATTGTGCTAGCACTATTTTAATTTTTTTCTGAACTTTAGGGACGGAGCTTAAAGTTCAAATTTTATGTAAATTCAATTTTTATAAAATCTTTCACGACTTATTTAATATATTCTTTCTAAAGTTAAAAGCAGTGATAACTCACTGCTTTTAACTGTTAGATTATTCTTCTTCAACAAAATAGGGAAAAAAGGAACGTCCCCAAATCCCTATTGGAAGGAACATCCCAAAAATCCCTAATTATTCTTTAAATATTCTATATATTCTTCTAAACAAAAGCCTAAATCATTCATTTCTTTTGCATATTCTGGGCCTACATATCTCCAATGCCATGGCTCATATTTTATTTTCGTTATATCTTCCTTATCTGCTGGATATCTTAATATAAAACCATACTTTTCTGCATTTTCCATAAGCCATGTAAATGCTTTTTCGTTTTCGAAAGCATAATTGACATCATTAAAATCTACTGCTAATCCTAAATTATGTTCGCTTTTATATGGTTCTCCAATAGACCTTGCAGTTAATGCTTCCGCTTCTTCCATAGATTTTCCTTGTTCTAAGTATTCTTGTATGCTTTCTTCTATTAAATGCTTCTGCTTTTTTGGATCCCTATATGTAGATTGTGCCCAAATGTGATTTATTCCGATAGCATTCATATCTAACATCATTTGTACTAAACTATCTATTGCTCTGGAATCAAATTGTCTAGCTTCATCTATACTAGAAAGTGGTGGAACATAATCTTTCGGCATTTCATTTTCATAATTTACTAACATTAAACGCCAATCACTAAGTTTTTTCAAAGATTCTTCTGAAGTAACATGTTCTGTAACAATAGTATTATCGTAAGTATTGCCTTCTATAATCCCTTCTAAAAGATTATTTTGTGTAGAATTAAACATAGCATCAACTTCCTTACTTTGACCTAAATGGTTTAATATATACACTAATATTATACTAACCACCATTATAATTGATACTACAATTCTATATACAAATACTATTTTATTACTCTTGCTTTGTCCTATATCTTTGTTTTCCACCATTCTCACCTAAAATTATTTTTTTCTTTCTATATAATTCCATGAATCTTTACACATTTGTCTTAAATCTCTTTCCGCTTCCCAGCCTAATTCATTTTTTGCTTTTGTTGGGTCAGAATAGCAAGTATCTATATCTCCTGCTCTTCTAGGTGCTATTTTATATGGAACCTTCATTCCTGTAGCTTCTTCAAATGTTTTAACTATATCTAAAACACTATATCCTTTTCCAGTTCCTAAATTGTATATAAATAAGCCCTCTCCTTCTTTTTCTAATTTTTCCAATGCATTAATATGTCCTTTTGCTAAATCTACAACATGAATATAATCTCTTACACCAGTTCCATCTGGAGTATCATAGTCATTTCCAAACACAGATAATTCTTTTAAAGTACCATTTGCAACTCTTACGACATATGGCATCAAATTATTTGGAATTCCTTGTGGTTCTTCTCCTATTAACCCACTTTCGTGTGCTCCAATTGGATTAAAATATCTTAAAATTACTATATCCCAAGTATTATCTGATTTATATACATCTTTTAAAATTTGTTCTATAAATAATTTACTTGTACCATATGGATTAGTTGTTCCTCCTGTTTTACATTCCTCTGTAATAGGAATAACTTCTGGTTTGCCATATACAGTTGCAGAAGAACTAAATACAAATTTTTTAACATTATTTTCTCTCATAACATCTAATAATGTTAACGTACCAGAAATATTATTTGTATAATATTCTATTGGCTTTTGAACAGATTCACCAACAGCCTTAAATCCTGCAAAATTCATTACAGCTTCAATATTATTTTCTTTAAATACCTTGTCCAATTTTTTCCTATCAAGATAATTTAATTCATAAAACTTAAAATCTTTGCCTGTAATTTGTCTAATTGCATCTAAAACCTCTGGTTTACTATTAGAAAAATCATCAACTATAACAACTTCTCTATCTGCATTTAATAATTCTACTACTGTATGGCTACCTATATAACCTGCTCCTCCTGTAACTAAAATTGACATATTAATTCCTCCTTTTTATTACTAGCTGATTATTCTTCAGCATAAATATCTTTGTAAATTTCATAATCTCTTAATATTTTTCTAACATAATTATTAGTTTCCCTAAATGGTACATTTTCTATATCTGAGCCATCTGCTGAAATTGTTTCTTCTGTTAACCACTTATCTACATTTCCACTACCTGCATTATATGCAGTTAATGCAATTGGAATATTCTTATATGTTTCATATAGTGTCGAAAAATATTTAGTTCCAAGTTTTATATTTATTTCTGGATTTGTTAAATCTTCTTTATTATACTCCATTCCTAATTTATTTGCTGTATCCTCTGCTGTTGCATCCATAAGTTGCATTAGACCTACTGCATTACTTTTAGAAACCACATCTGCTTTAAAGTTACTTTCAGCTTTAATTATTGCATATACTAATAATGAATCTAAATCATATTCTTCTGCGTATTTTTCTACATATTCCGAATACTTTTGCGGATAGATTTGTCTTATTATTATTTTATGTACTTCAAACACCCCAAATGCTAAATATATTATAGCACATATAAATAGTAATATAACTATTATCTTTAGTAATTTATTTGCCATTTTTTACCGTATGATATATCTATACCATACTCTCCTTTCTTCTAGATTTATTTGTATATACTTTGCTAATTAAAACTTTAAGTAACAATTATTTTAAATCATACCAATTATATGCTTCAGACACATCTGCTCTTAATGGTACTTTTAATTTTATCGCATTTTCCATAGATGTTTTTAATATATTTTTTACTTCTTCTTTTTCCTCTTCCTTAGTTTCTATTAAAAGTTCATCGTGTATTTGTAAAATTAATTTAGACTTTAATTTTCTCTCTTTTAATTTATTAAATACATCTATCATTGCAATCTTCATTATATCTGCTGCTGTTCCTTGTATTGGAGTGTTCATTGCAGCTCTTGCTCCAAATTGTCTTATATTAAAGTTTTTAGATTTTAGCTCTGGTATATATCTTCTCCTCTTAAATAAAGTTTCAACATACCCCTTTTCTTTTGCCTCTTCTACTATGTCTGACATAAATTGTTTTATTCCACTATACTTTTCTAAGTATTGGTCTATATATTCTTTAGCCTTTTTTCTTGATACACCAATTTGTTCTCCTAAACCAAAATCACTTATTCCATATACTATTCCAAAATTAACTGCTTTTGCATGAGTTCTTTGTTCTTTAGTTACTTCATTAATTGGTACTTTAAATACGCTTGCAGCAGCTTGTTTATGTATATCTTCATTATTATTAAAAGCTTCTATCATATGTTCGTCATTAGAAATATGTGCAAGCACTCTTAACTCTATTTGTGAATAATCTGCATCTATAAATAGATACCCTTCTTTGGGTTTGAATGCTCTTCTTAGTTGTTTACCAAGTTCTATTCTGGTTGGTATATTTTGAAGGTTTGGTTCTGTAGAACTTATTCTACCTGTTGCAGTTATAGTCTGATGGAAATATGAATGAATTCTTCCTGTTACAGGATTTATATAAGGTTTTAACCCTTCAACATAAGTAGAATTTAATTTAGTTAGACTTCTATACTCTAAGATTTTTTCTATTACAGGATGTTCTTTCTTTAGTTTTTCTAAAACATCTACATCTGTAGAATATCCTGTTTTTGTTTTTTTAATTACTGGCAATTCTAATTTTTCAAATAGAACTTCTCCTAGTTGTTTTGGTGAATTTATATTAAACTCTGTTCCACTTAAAGTATATATTTCTTGTGTTAATTCTTCTATGTTTTGTTTTAAAGTTACTCCAAATTCTTCTAATTCATCCTTATCTATTTGTATACCTTCATATTGCATTTCTGAAAGTACCTCTACTAAAGGCATCTCAATATTATTAAATAAATCTGTTTCTTCTAGCTTTTCTAGTTCTTCTGTAGTTTTCTCATATAATTTTTGAATCAAGTAACAATATAAAGTATTTAAATATCTTTCATATTCATCATTATCAGCATTTTCCTCAAACAAATTAATTTGTTCTTGTTTTTTTATTCCTAAGCCATTTAAATACTCCTCCATATTGAAATCTAAATATTGATATGCTACATCTTGCATTTTGTATTTCATATTTGACGGATCTAAATCATATACTGCAACTTCTGCATCATAGATTATATTTTGTGGTAAAATTCCAAGTTGTTTTAATAAAATATAATCTTCAGATGTCTTATACCCATATTTTTTGATTGCTTTGTCTTCAAAAATCTCTTTTAAAGCATTATATGAGTCTTCTGACAATTTTACAAAATATGCTTTATTTTCCTCTTTGTTATAAAAAGAGAATGACTCAAATTCTTTTTTTATAATACATTCTGGCTTATTTACTTCTTTTGTAGAGAAATGATAAAATAATTCTTTAGTTTTTAATATCATTTCTTTAGCTTTATCTATGTCTATTTCTTGTACTTCATATTTTTCTACTACTTCTTCTGGTTCAATTTCATCTTCTGAGGCCAAATTAAATCTTTCTATATATCTGTTAAAATTTAATTCTTTAAATAATTTTAAAACTTTTGGTTTATCCCATTCTTCTACTTTAAATTCTTCTAAATTTTCTTCTATAGGTGCATTTATATTTATTGTACCTAGTTCTTTTGATAGGAAAGCTAAATCTTTATTTTCTATAATCCTTTCCCTTGTTTTACCTTTAACATCTTCTGCTTTTCCTTCTTCTAATAATTTATATAGATTCTCTATATTCTTATATTCTTGAATAAGTTTTAAAGCTGTCTTTTCGCCTATTCCTGGAACTCCTGGAATATTATCTGAGGTATCACCTTGAAGACCTTTTACTTCTATTAATTGTTTTGGTTCTAAATTATAAATTTCTTCTACTTTAGCTTTATTAAAATCTTCTACTTCTGTCTTTCCCATTTTTGTTCTTGGTATTCTTATAGTTACTTTATCTGTTGCAAGCTGAAATGTATCCCTATCTCCTGATAAAATCGTTACATCTAATCCTTGTTTTTCTCCATAAACAGATAATGTTCCTAATATATCGTCACCTTCATAACCTTGCTTTTCTACAATATCTATTTTCATTGCTCTTAAAATTTCTTTAATTATTGGCATTTGACATGCAAGTTCATCTGGCATACCCTTTCTATTTGCTTTATACCCATCATACATTTCATGTCTTTTTGTAGGTCCTTTTAAATCGAAAGCTACTACCAAATATTCTGGTTTTATATCCTCTAATATCTTAAATAGAATTGCTAAAAAACCATAAACTGCATTTGTTGGTGTTCCATCTTTTGACTGTAGCATCTTACTTCCCATAATTCCATAAAAAGCTCTATTTAAAATACTGTTACCATCTATTAATACTAATTTTCCCAAAATAAACCTTCTTTCCTAATACATATAACATTCTATTACTAATGTATTATCTACTATTCCATAACCATTTTCGTTCTCTTGTTTAAGATATTCTGTTAATAAATCTTTTGTCAAGTTTACTGTTTCTAAATTTCTTTTTGTATAAAAATTTATAACTCCAGCTGCAGCCCAATCACATCTAACTGCATTATATGTTACTACAGACTTTCTTGAAATATTCTCAAAATATGTTTTATCTGCTTGTCCTTTAATTGTGTATATTGCTATATTCTTTACTTGTTCGTTTGCCCTACTTTCATAATTTTTTATATAATTTTCTATTGTTTGAACTTCTTTTTGTTCATATTTATTAACTAATTTATGTTCATATGTAACTATTATACAATTATATATACTAATAAAGCTATAAATTATTAAAATTAATGCAAATATTTTTCTAAAAATTTCGTCCTCATTTTCCATAATTAGACAAATTAAAGCAAAACCCAGCATACTTCCTATTGAAAAATGTAGTCTTCCAGTATAAAAACTTGATAATGTACCTAGCGATACTACAAAACCACATATTATACTTACAATTATTATACTTATTTCTTTTATCGTTAAAAAATTTTTACTCTTAGTCTTAATATCATAAACTAATGAACATATTAATATAACACTTAAGAATATATATAATAAATTAGTTGGAAATAAGCCAATATTATCTTTTAAAATAGACGTAAAATTGCTAATAATATATTGTAAATTTGTAAATATATTAGCTATGCTACCAACCCTAGTTTGCTGTCTCCCTGTTATATCTCCAATAATATTAACTATTAGCATATTAATACATATACCAATAAGTGCACATACACCGGCTACAAATAAATCTATTAAAATTTGTTTTATATTTGTTTTTATATTTTCTTTTGAACCTTTTAATTCTACTTTATTTTTTAGCAAACTAAAAACAAAAGTTACTATAATGAGAAATCCTGCTGTTCCCTGATATGCTATAACTCCTATTATTGCTAAAATTAATGCTATGCTTTTATTTTTTATTCCTTTGTTATTAACTATAAAATCTGCAGAATATATAAAAGCTAATAAACTTAGTGCCATTACAATTGCTTCTACAAAATACATATTCTCTATATACATAAAATTAAATATTGTAAAAAATGAAGCAATTACAACAAGTATTTCTTTTTTTAAACTATATTCAGTATTCGCTAAAACTATATTCTTTAATTTTATAACACAGCCAGCAGATATTAGTAGTGCTCCTAATAATGTTCCTATCACATAAATTTCTATTGATATATTAAGTTTTGCACATATCATAGTAATAAGATACATTATTAGTCTTCCATCTTTTAAAGACCAATTTGTAGCATATGTTTCATATCCTACATTCATAATATTATATGTATCTGAAGCATAATGCATAGTTATCCAGTTACTATATATTAGTATTGCCAATATAAATATTCCAAAAAAGATTAAGTAGTCTTTTTGTCTTTTTTTCATATCATCACCCAAATTTTAAATATATGCTAAGAAATATAAAATGTCATCCATTATCACAAAGTTTCCTTCATATCCTAACTTTCTTTTAGCTGCATATGCATAAAACAATTCTTTATTTGGATATGCTTCTAGATAATTATCTGCAAAATCTCTACCTGTATAAAAATTAATTGTACCTATTGCAGACCATGTACATGCAACGCCATCATATGTAAGAACTGACTCGTTCTTTATTTCTTCAAAATAGCCATATTTTTTCATGTTAGATAATTTAAAATATCTAGCCTCTGTAATTTTTACATTATTTTCTCTTTCATATGTTTCTATGTAATCTTCTAAGCCTTCACACTGCTTCCTTTCTAACTCGTTAACTTGTTTATGTTGATATAGCAACGATATTGTATTTACTATCGTTATAAGATTATAAGCAATTAATGTTGTTATTATTAAATATTTAATGATTGTCTCTTCTTCAAAAATGCTTGTTTTACAAAATAGGTAAATAAAAATAACTCCTATTAAAGCCCCTACAGGTACATGAATTCTTCCTGTATCATAACTTGCAATACTAACAATACACATTGCAAAAGTTATAAGCATAGTTAATACAAAAAGAAATATTATATTAAATACTATGCCATTTTCCTTTGTCTGTACTTCATAAATTCCAGCCATAAGTGTTATGATTAATACAAAGATCATCATTAAATAATTAGGAAATAGCCCACAATTACTTATAAACATAGTATTAAATACCATTGTACCAAATCTAGCCAACACATAAATAAAATTTTCTAGTAAATTTTGTATTCCATTTAATCTTTTTTGGGTAGTTCCTGCAAGGTATGTTGCAATATCTATTTGAATTAAATTAGCCACAAATGAAATTATTGTAATTAAGATTATTACTCCAAAATCTTTTAATATTTCCTTTATATTTTTTCCATTTTTAGCTATAGAAAATACTACTCCATATAGTGCAAATAAACCTATTGTACCTTGATAACAAAAAGTTGCTATTATGGCTAATAGCCCTGCT
>ULXZ01049792.1_pt1 | contig 23435 bp, 18 predicted proteins | sample 1961701 | NCBI WGS metagenome assembly ULXZ01 (sample SAMEA4835850, study PRJEB28245) | human gut metagenome | biome: gut microbiome; material: fecal sample | place: Denmark | collected 2008 | reverse complement strand
GAAGAGCACTCGTCTATGCCGATCATCATCTGTCATCTCCTTTATAAACTTTGATAGCCTCAGCTACTGTACTTGCTGATCCTTCTTCCATGATTGAGATCAGATCAGATAATTTTTCTTCTGTACAAAAGTCCTTTCCGAGATATGTTTCATATTTGTTCATGATCATAAGCTCATATTCGGATATCTTCTTCTGCGTATCACCGAAATCATTTTCCAGTGTATCACGTTCGGATTTCAATCGATCCATTTTCTCTTTTCTGCGTCCGGTGATCTCATCCGTAATCAACTGTTTGGTTTCTTTCTCGAAGGTACGAAGCGCATCCAGTTTTTCATCACTGATCACTCCACCCGCATCTTCTAACTCCTGAATCTTTTTATCATATTTACCCAGTCTGTAAATGCTCTCATCCTTATCCTTTGCAATTGAATTCTTGATTGCTTTTACAGCCTTCTCATTGGCTATGATCTTATCGCGGGTTCTTCTTCCCTCCCGGATCAAATCTCTATGTTTCACCTTTGTCAGATTAAATACAATGAAATAAATAATAAACTCAGTAATTATGATCAGTGCTGCAATCAGCACACACATTGCAGTATGGTTTCCTGTCTTGAACTTTGTATTCATTAAAATCGCAATCACTGCTGCCGGAATTCCTCCGCATGTAACCAAAAGAATTACAAGCAGCTCAAGAAATTCACTCATGCCTTTGGGGGAAAACAGGCAATAATACATCTTCGTATTACAAAAGGCCGGAACATGATTCTTTTTGAATAAAGTCTTGATAGCTGCATTCAGCTGACGATTCTCCTCCCGGATATCTGCCGTCTCCTTATTGATCCGATCTTCCATTCTCTGGCTTTTCTTTTTATCCTTCTTCGTCTGCACCTGACGGATCTTAGAATTATTTACATCGATCTGTCTGTCATAGCTTGCAGCGATCTGTTCTTTTCTTTTTTTTAATGTGGCACTGATCTCATCACCAGTTGCCCGTTCTTCCCGGACGATAGCCCGTTTATTCTTCTTCTGGAGCAGCTTGATCTCCTCCAGCTTATCTTTTAAATCTTCTAATTCGGAGATTGTATCACGCGCTTCAATCAGGTATTCCTGGTCTTCATCATATACGTTATCCGCAGCCATAGCTTTCCTCCTGTCTGTAAATGTGCACGCACAAGCCTACACTTATATTTATTTTAACAAATAACACCTTATTAAACAACCCGAAGTTTTTTCTGAAATCTGTCACACTTTTTTCAAACAAAATTAAGAGAATGTAAATTGCAAACCCTGTCGACATCTTCTATAATAGATACAGGCACGAATAATAAACCATTGCCGCTGATCACCAATAATACAAAGTTATATTTTACATAAAGGAGGATTTTCCCTGACCTATGAATATTTTATTTTTTCTGACTCCTAAGAGCGAGGTTGCATTTATAGAAAGCACATTTACTTTAAGACAGATTCTTGAAAAGATGGAGATCCATCGATATTCAGCAATCCCGATTCTGTCGGGTAACGGCGAATATGTCGGAACAATCACCGAGGGTGATATCCTCTGGTTCTGCAAGAAAAACGGATTGAACCATCTGTCCGAATCCGAAGATATCCGTTTGTCCGACATTCCGAAAAAATTCGAATATGCTTCCGTATCAATCAACTCAAATATGGAAGATCTGATTGCCCGTGCGATGGCACAGAACTTCGTTCCTGTAGTAGACGACCACAACAAATTCATCGGTATCGTAACCCGAAAAGATATCATCGGCTACTGCTATAAAAAGCTGAGCCAAACTTCATAATTTTTTCAAAAGCACTAAAAAGCCATCCAACCGATACAATTATTATACCGGCTGAATGGCTTTTTATTTATTATAACACGCCTGTTCTGTTGATTGCTGAGATTAAAGCATATACAGATGCATCAATAATATCATCCTTAATGCCTGCACCCCAGGTAACTGTTCCGTCTTTTCCTTCCAGACCTACATAAGCGACTGCCTGTGAGTTAGAGCCTACCTGTAATGCATGCTCCTCATAGCAGATGATTTTGAAGTCAATGTCAAAATGCTTCTTAATTGCATTACTGACAGCATCCAGACGACCATTTCCTTTACCATGATATACTTTCTTTTCGCCATATTTCATGATCGTGATCTCAGTTGAGATTCCATCTCCCTGAACGAAATGACACTCCAACATCCGAACAGGATTTTCTATATTGACATATGTACTCTGGAAAATATCCAAAACTTCGGTAGCGGATAATTCCTTATGTGCCTTATCAGATACATCTTTAACTGTATAACCAAGATCCTCACGGAATTTTGGCGGAAGGTCAAAACCGTACTTGGACTGGAGAATATAACCGATACCTCCCTTTCCTGACTGGCTGTTGATACGGATAACATCTCCATCATATTTTCTTCCGATATCCTCCGGATTCAGCGGAAGATATGGTACTGTCCACATACCATCTCCCTGATCCTTTCTGTACTTCATACCCTTTGCTATCGCATCCTGATGAGAACCTGAAAATGCTGCAAAGACTAATTTTCCCGTATACGGAGAACGCTCATATACATGCATATTTGTTACGCGTTCATATAATTCTGTCAGCTTTGGAATATCAGACAGATCAAGTTCAGGATCTACTCCATGTGTGAACATATTCATCGCAAGTGTGATGATATCTACATTACCGGTTCTCTCACCATTTCCAAATAAAGTTCCTTCGATTCTGTCTGCACCTGCAAGAATACCAAGCTCTGCATCTGCTACGCCACATCCACGGTCATTATGCGGATGTAAGGACAGGATAACATTTTCTCTGTCAATCAAATGTTCACTCATGTACTCAATCTGGCTTGCATACACATGCGGAAGTGACATTTCTACAGTTGCAGGAAGGTTAATAATAACCTTACGATCCGGAGTAGGCTTCCATTCTTTGATAACTGCATTACATACGTCCAATGCATAGTCAATCTCTGTTCCGGTAAAGCTCTCCGGTGAATACTCAAACGGATAATTTACTCCGTGCTCTTCTGCCATCTGGTTCAACAATTTTGCCCCATCAACCGCAAGCTGTAAGATCTCTTCTTTTGATTTCTTAAATACCTGTGTTCTCTGTGCATAGGATGTCGAATTATACAGGTGAACGATCGCATGCTTTGCGCCGTCAATTGCTTCAAATGTTTTCTTAATGATATGCGGTCTTGCCTGTGTCAGCACCTGAATGGTTACATCATCCGGTATCATATTCTTCTCAATCAGGGTACGGCAGAACTCATATTCTGTTTCCGATGCTGCAGGGAAACCAATCTCGATCTCTTTGAAACCGATTCGTACAAGTTCTTTGAAGAACTCCAGTTTCTCATCCAGATTCATTGGAACGATCAGTGCCTGATTACCGTCTCTTAAATCTACACTACACCAGATCGGCGCCTTATCAATATACTCTTTTTCTACCCATTTTACAGACTTTTCCGGTGGCATATAATAGCCTCTTTTGTAATGCTCAAAATTCTTCATGTTTAACCTCCTGTTTCTGTTTTCTGTATAAGCTCCTGTAACGGCTTTTGTTCTTCTATTCATATATTACATAAAATATGGCAATAAAAAAACCTACATCTCATCACCTATAGAGACGTAAGTTATACGCGGTACCACTCTATTTCATACATGTTGTATGCTCTCGTTACAGATACAGATATGAATCTCTTATATCCTCCTGCTATAATGGGCAGGCTCCATCCCATCCTACTTCCTTTCAGCGGGCTACTCTGAGGCGAGTTCAAATCTGTTCCACTGCTGCCTCACACCAACCGACAACTCTCTGAATGCTTCATAGATTCTACTATTCCTCTTCATCGTATTATCTGTATCGACTTTAACACAGTGTCTCGCTGTCTGTCAACCCCATTTTTGCAGAAAAAATATGCACGCGGTAACTGTTCTTCCTGTACCCGCGTGCAAAGGATTGTCATTCCTACCATACAATATGACGTTTGTTCTTCAAGAGACAACCGCCCGATGCGATCATCAATATACCGGATGCAAGTCCAAGCACCAGAACGACTACGCCTAATGCAATATTTATTGCGCCTGAAGTTTTCATTGTCTTATATGCTTTCTCCATTTTCAGCACCCCTTCTGCAAAAATTTCATTTGAAAAGATGATACCACAAAGTCTCTCACCTGACAATGTTTCAGAGTAAAATTACGCCTTAAAATTTACATTAAATATTGTTTATGTTACACTGTTTTTAAACGAACACATAGGATGCTCTTTTCATTTTCAGAATGCAACATGTCGTCCCGAAATGAAAAACGTATCCTTTACACTATAGATAAGGAGTCTGAATTATGCCAGCTATTTCAAATGACTGGGCTCCGGAACTGAAGCCCGAATATAAAAAAGAATATTATAAAGAACTGTTTAATTTTGTCGGACATGAATATGCCACAAGAGAAATCTTTCCACCTGCCGATGATATATTCAATGCATTTCATCTGACACCATTGTCAAAGGTCAAATGTGTCATTATCGGTCAGGATCCCTACCATAATGTAGGTCAGGCGCATGGCCTGAGCTTCAGTGTAAAGCCGGGAGTCGATATCCCGCCTTCTCTTGCCAATATTTATCAGGAGCTTCACGATGACCTTGGCTGCTATATTCCAAATAATGGTTATCTCGTTAAATGGGCGGAGCAGGGTGTCCTTATGTTAAATGCCGTTCTGACCGTACGGGCACATCAGGCAAATTCTCATCAAGGACATGGCTGGGAACAATTTACAGACGCCTGCATGGAGATCTTAAACCGTCAGGATCGCCCGATCGTATTCATCTTATGGGGCTCGTATGCGCAAAGAAAAGCTTCGATGTTAAACAATCCGAACCATCTGATCTTAAAGGCTCCGCATCCAAGTCCGTTATCGGTCTATCGTGGATTCTGGGGAAGCAAGCCCTTCAGCAAAACGAACAACTTCCTGATCGAGCACGGTGTTGAACCGATCGACTGGCAGATTGAAAACATATGACAATAAATCTGCCAATCAAATAAGCAACGTGTCTGTATAAAGACAACGTTGCTTATTTATTTGGCAGATAAACAGATATGAGTAAGAAGGGCGAATAGCCCGGAGTGCGAATAGCTGTACGATTTCGAAAGTCCGACGGACGAAGAAATCGGTATTATTGAATTGTCTCCCGCTTCTTATCCAGTTCTGCCTGAACAACAGCTAGCTGTTCGATAATTTTATCTTTTAACATAGATATCTCGGTAGCATAGTCCTCTCCGAGATTGTCTTTTACCTGCTCTAACCGGTCAAGGATATCGGTATAAGTCTGATTTACTTTTCTCTGGATCCATTTGCGATTGGATACAAAAAGGATAGTTCTTAGATTATGCAGTCTGTCTGCAAGCTTGATCATGACCACCTGTGCCGGAGCGTGGTCAAATAGACGTTTTGAATAGTCGGAGAAGGTCTCTCCTTCGAGTTTACTTAATAAATATACATGATCCCTGATATCCGTACCAAAGATCTGTTCAATATCTTCAAATGTACAGTCCGTATCTTCTACCGTATCATGCAGTAATGCAGCTACAAGTACAGTTTTATCCTCTACATGACATTCGTCTCTTAATATATGATAAACGCCAAGAATATGTTCATCATAATACGGCACTTTGCCATCTCTGCCAAGGCGCGTCTGTCCCTGATGCCATCGCTTCGCAAATGCCATCGCAGTCTCAACACGATCTGCCTGACAACTGCCATCTTCTATATAAGAAACTGTTTCATCTCTGTCTGCTGTATTTGTAAAACCCTGCATGTTCTGCTCCATTCCATACCCTCGGGGCATTTTTTAGATATAACCGGACATGTCCACCCGCACCTTGTGTCTGTTTCAGTATAACACAGCCGCACATATCTTTCCAGCGAATCTGTCATTTTATAGATACTTCATTTTTACATCTGCTGCGTTTTTCTGTTTTGTACTTTTCCATAATTTGTCTGTCTCCATGCTTGAATCCTACCGAAATTTCGCATATACTAGATTCTGCTTTACCGTAATATGCAACTATACAATGTTCCAACCTGTCTGTACGGGTTGCAGCAAGCGGACTCGAACGCACAATATATGTCATTGCACTATATTCGGTTGTTCTCGTATCACCAGATCCGCATCAGAGCACACATTATATACATGACATTTCCTGTTACGGTGAATGATACAAATTAAGAAAGAGGTTTCACGATTATGGATATTATTTTGAAGATCAGTCAGGAACTTATGTGCCGGCAGGAGCAGGTAGCCGCTGCCGTTAAACTGATAGATGAGGGAAACACTATCCCTTTTATTGCACGATACAGAAAAGAAGCTACCGGTTCTTTAAACGATGAGCAGCTTCGTACTCTGGATGAACGTCTTACTTACCTCAGAGGACTGGAAGAACGAAAAGAAAAGGTCATTGCTACGATTGAAGAACAAGGCATGCTGACCGACGAACTGAAGCAGTCCATTCTGGCTGCCGAAACTCTGGTAGCTGTCGAGGATCTGTACCGCCCATATAAGCCAAAGAGAAAGACTCGTGCCACGATCGCTCAGAGCAAAGGACTTACAGGGCTTGCAAATATCATCTCCCTGCAAATGACAAATAAGCCGATCACGGAAGAAGCCCTCGCCTATGTATCAGAAGAAAAAGAAGTTCACTCCCCTGAAGAAGCAATTGCAGGAGCTATGGACATTATCGCAGAATCCATTTCGGATAATGCAGAATATCGAACCGAGATACGAAACCGAACAATGGATAAGGGAGTTCTTATAACTACCGCAAAAGATCCGGAAGCAGAATCCGTATATGAAATGTATTATGATTTCAGCACTCCCGTCCGCAAGATGACCGGATATCGTACACTCGCCATTAATCGTGGTGAAAAGGAAAAATTTCTCTCCGTTAAGATCGACGCACCGGCCGACGAGATCATCGGTTATCTAATCCGTGAAGTGGTCGTACGGGATAATCCAAATACAAATGACATCTTAAAAGACGCGATTGCCGACAGCTACGAACGTCTGATCGCTCCATCCATTGAACGTGATATCCGAAGCAGTCTGACCGAAGCTGCCGAAGATGGTGCGATCAAAGTATTCGGCAGTAATTTAAAACAGCTCTTAATGCAGCCACCGATCAACGGCCATGTCGTACTTGGCTGGGATCCTGCATTCCGTACCGGATGTAAGCTGGCAGTCGTTGATGCAACGGGAAAGGTACTCACTACGAAAGTCATCTACCCGACTGCTCCTCAGAATAAGGTGGAAGAATCAAAGAAGATCTTAAAGGATCTGATCAAAAAATATAACATCTCGCTGATCTCTGTCGGGAACGGAACCGCTTCCCGTGAGTCCGAGGCGATCATTGCCGATCTTATCCATGAGCTGGATACAAAGGTTCAGTATGTAATCGTAAATGAAGCCGGAGCATCCGTCTACTCGGCAAGCAAGCTTGCAACAGAAGAATTTCCAAGCTTTGATGTCGGTCAGCGTAGCGCCGCTTCAATCGCAAGAAGACTTCAGGATCCGCTTGCCGAGCTGGTCAAGATCGATCCGAAAGCGATCGGTGTCGGTCAGTACCAGCACGATATGAACCAGAAGAAGCTGACAGAAGCGTTAGACGCTGTTGTCGAAGATTCTGTAAACCAGGTCGGCGTTGATTTAAACACAGCTTCTGCTCCTCTGATGGAGCATATCTCGGGTATTACAAAAACACTGGCAAAGAATATCATAGAATACCGTGAAGCAAACGGTCGCTTTACAAATAGAAAAGAACTGTTAAAGGTTGCAAAGCTTGGTCCGAAAGCCTTTGAACAGTGTGCCGGATTTATGAGGATCTCAGGTGGTACAAATCCGCTTGATGCTACCTCTGTCCATCCGGAAAGCTACGAGATTGCCGAAACACTGATCCGGCATCTCGGATATTCCATGGATGATCTAGCATCCGGTCAGTTAAAGGGTATCACAAAAGCCGCAGGCGATATCAAAGCACTCGCAAAAGAACTGGGCGTCGGAACCGTAACAGTTACCGACCTTGTAAAAGAGCTGGAAAAACCTGCAAGAGATCCTCGAAGTGAAATGCCACAGCCGATCCTGCGTGGGGACATCCTTGAAATGAAGGACTTAAAGGAAGGCATGATCTTAAAGGGCACAGTCCGTAATGTAATCGACTTCGGTGCATTTGTAGATATCGGTGTTCATCAGGACGGTCTGGTTCATATCTCTCAGATGTCGGATAAATTCATCAAGCACCCATTGGATGTTGTAAGTGTCGGTGATATCGTAACAGTTAAGGTTATGGGCGTGGATCTTGCAAAGAAACGAATCCAGCTCACTATGAAAGGGATTGAAGGGTAAGTCGTTTTATCAAACAGCAACTCTCTCTGAATGAATTTTTATATCTTTAACAATTCTATTTTTATATCAACATGCCGCAATTCGTCAGCAAGTTTCATCATAGAATCTTGCCAGAATATGCGGCATGTTTAATGTATCTGCAACACGTATAATTCCTTAGGCTTTTCGTCATTTTGACGATAATCTTTCAGTACCGAAACAGCATATGTATATGGTATAATTTATATAAGCACATCAAGCGAATGATGTGTCGGAATTTAGGGTTATGGAGACCGTGTATACAGGTATAAAGTTTATCTTTTATATTCAGCCTTTAACCGGTGGACTACATCTTGTAAATGACACACTTCATTTTCTATTCGATGCATATGTGTGCGGAGTACTTAGCGAAGACGAGCATTTTTGCGAAGTCTGAAGTTAGTACGTGCCATGTAAGTACACTTAGCGAAAACGAGTGTAAACGAAGTTTGAGGTTAGTGTAGCTTACTCAAATTTCGTAAATACTCCTGTGCCAACTCGCCTTCGGCTCAAACAGGCACCCGTATTTACTGACAATATGCATCTCATTACGAAAGCCTCGTGTATGTCATATTACAAGATATAGTCCACCAGTCACAGGCTGAACATAAAAATAAATCAAATATAAACTGTATATATCGGACAAAGAAAGGAGTTGAAGGTTATGAACAAAAAGATTATCAGTCTCATACTCATGTTTGTTATGATCGGGGAGCTCATGTTTACAAGCATGCCGGCAGCAAAAGCCAGTGGCTATCTTGAAATAAAGGCAACCGCTACATCGATGACCTCGGTAAAAATAACATGGAAAGCACAAAAAGGAGTTACTCAGTATAAAATCTATCGTGCCACAGAAAACAAAAACGGAAATGTCGGCAAATATAAGGTGGTAGCAACCATCTCCGGCAAGAAGAAAAGTTACACCGACAAGAAATTAAAAACAGAGAAAACTTACAGCTACATGGTTCGTGGCTATAAGAATAAAAAATGTGTAATTAAAACTGGAGTTCCGGAATCTGCCTATACCGGACTGACATGTTCATTTGACGAATACCAGTTTGCAGAAGCCCCAAGAAGCCCAAAGTCGATCACGCTGAAATTATACAGTTCAGGCGGCGTACTTCCAACCGGATATGAAATCTACCGGAAAGAAATGGGAATCTCAGGTTACAAAAAAATCGCAACAACCAAAAAAAGTGTAACCAGCCTGAGCTATAAAGACAAAACCGTAAAAGCGGGTAAGACATATCGCTACAAGGTCAGAACTTATCTTAAGGTCGGCAAGAAGAAATATTACAGTGCTTTTACGGACTACGAACAGATATCTGCAACAAACCGAAGTGGTAAATATACGTTCAAATTTGACAACAGTGTAAAATGTGCTGATAACGAAACAGTATATAAGATTACCAGCAAAGCCTATAATGACACATTAAAATTATATGACAATGCTGTACTGACGATTGAGTTGGACGATGGTTCGACCATTGAAACAGGTGTTGATATCATTTCCTATCGCAAGGGTGATGGCACATGGAAGAAATACAAAAGCAACCAGAGTCTGACCCTTAAGGCAAACGAAACACTCCGGCTCAAGGTTCGGGCTACACAAGATGTAAAGATTAAGAATCTCAAAAATGTAGAGTCCTATGAACTGAATATGGATGTTACTTATGGAGGAATAAGCAGCTTCCTCTGGGCTTACCCTTATGCCGGTACAGCTAAGACTGTTATGAATTCAGAAGCGATCCATTAAATAACCGCATAATATAAAGCACCTCTGCTCCATGGTGGTTATATGATACAAGACAGAATTTCTGAAATGTATTGTATATGAAACTACTGTGGGGTGGAGGTGTTTTTTTGCCGACATTTATGTCAACATTTTCTTGTTCAGTTCGATAAAATTATATGCTATACTTATTTTGTTCTGGTTAAACGAGGTGATCATGAGAAATATATTTTTTGTAGATAGTGAGAATGTCGGTGATTCCTGGATACAACTATTTGATTATCTGAATGACGATGACTGTATCCTTGTATTCTACACCGACAAGTCTCCTAACATGTCCTATGCAAATGTTGTCGCATTGAAACAGTCCCCTTTTGAACCTGAGTTCATCCTCTGTGAAAACGGAACTGATAATGCCTTAGATTTTCAACTTGTAACCTACCTTGGTTCGTATACAGTTAAAAATCCGGACGACAACCTCATCATTGTTTCAAAAGATAAAGGTTTTGACAGCGTGGTACATTTCTGGACGGAACGCGGATACCATGTATGCCGCAAGGCTCCCTCCATTTTCCACACACTGGCAAATGAACTATCTGTACAAAAGCCAATGCTTCCTGCAATTCCAGCTTTTACCGCAGTACCGGAAAGTATTGATGATTCAGTAATAAAAGCAGAAAATCCAAAGCCGGACGTGATCGTAGAAGCCACTCCCGCTGCGAATCCTGTCAAAATTGCTGTTTCTGCTAAGATTGATAAACAGGCTGCTATTCCAGAAGCTGTATCTACGCCGCTGTATGATAAGGAACAGGTCGATACATTACTTTCCTGTGTCGGGAAAAGTAATCTATCCGCCATCCACAACATACTTATATCAATCTACGGTCAGGAAAAAGGAAGTTATATCTATGGTATAGTAAAAAGTTCATCCTACGAGATACCAAAGGTCAACTGGCAAAAGAAAACAAAATACCGTAAATTCTTATCGATTGTTTACTCTAATGCCGGTATTGCTCTCACTGATGATTTCTATAAAAAACTATACCCGCATAAAGCAAACCTTCGGGAAATTCACAACCTCTTCGTGACCAAATATGATCAGGAAAAGGGTACCGAATACTATCGCTACTATAAATCGTATGCAGAATTTCTGCAGAAGACATTCTAGCATGTAACAAAAAGGAACCAGAACAAAGTTCTCCCCCACCACAGGAACCGAATAGCATATAGGGGATGTGGTAAGTAAGGCTGTGGTGGGGGAGGTATGTACATGTGCCACTTTTCGGTCTCAATGTTACATTTATATTTGTATCTATATGGTCTTATTAAATTCTCATATAATTTATAACTGCATATATCTATATAGCTTACTTCTTGTTCTTTTATGGTTGTATAGCAAATCAGTCTGGGATTCTCCTTTATATAGCACTGCTTCTCAAAATCCCATTCACATATAAACACCTTTTCAAATGGTGATTTCTCTATAACCCTAAGAAAATAATCCGTAACACCGTTTCTTTCTTTTGTTTTTAACAGATGTTCCATACAATCAAATTCATCATCTAAAACAAATATAAACAAGTCCGCATCCCCTTTAGGATGTAATTTTTCCTTTTTCTTTATTCCCGCAATAATATTATCTATATCAGCTTCTATCACTGGTATATCCGATTTAAATTCTGAGGGCTGCCCATCTTTGTAATTAAAACTTTTCGCAAGAAGTCGTTTATCTTTATCGAATTGACATTTTCCTTCTTCTGTAAATGAACCATCGATATTTCTTTCATAATCCAATGCAATAAAACGCATTTGCGCTTCACCTATTTCCTGTAATTTCTCCGTTTTCTCTCTAATAGATAATCTATCAAATTGTGTTGGAGATTTTGCTATTTTATTATTATGTTGCGTATGTGTTACTTCTAAATAATTTCCTCCTTGAAATTTTAGATCAGGCATACTCTTACTTGAATTATCATCATAATATTGATTGTCAAATATATAGCCTTTTAATTGTAAAATCTCCTTCGCTTCCTGTTCTCCTTGTTTCATTTTATTTTTTCCCCTTTTATGTTAATTATATTTTCTTTGTTATCATTCCACACTATGTATCTATTAAAACTGATATTTGTTATTGTATTTACAGCTACGTTATAAATTCACATTCCACCATGTATCTATTAAAACTCTGCATCATCTTCAGTCAACTTCAACAAATCATCATTCACATTCCACTATGTATCTATTAAAACTATCAAACATAAAGAGTATAACAGATGTCCTTTTTAATTCACATTCCACCATGTATCTATTAAAACCTCGGTTTGACATGGAAGCTTTTCCGGAATATACAAATTCACATTCCACCATGTATCTATTAAAACTTGCAGAGCAGATTTTGAAACGGAGGTTGAATAAATTCACATTCCACCATGTATCTATTAAAACGCCAGTACAGAAAAGGAGAGGAGGGAATAGAGTTATAATTCACATTCCACCATGTATCTATTAAAACTGTAAGAGCAGCCGGAATATTTAAAAGTCCACATAAATTCACATTCCACCATGTATCTATTAAAACACAGATTAAGCAGATAAGAAAAGAGGTTGATATTAATTCACATTCCACCATGTATCTATTAAAACTAATCCAGATTTTGAAATTATCATGTGCGTATTATCATTCACATTCCACCATGTATCTATTAAAACGTCGGAACAATGCCGAAAAAGAATTGCTTCTTGGCTATTCACATTCCACCATTTATCTATTAAAACCATGTTGACGAAGATAGCGGAGAGGTATTAGTTGAATTCACATTCCACCATGTATCTATTAAAACGGATCGTCCTCATTTACATATCCATATTTTTTATAACATTCACATTCCACCATGTATCTATTAAAACAAATACGACTTCTGTAACATTTGATCATAAAGATCATTCACATTCCACCATGTATCTATTAAAACAATTACTTCCGTATGATTGAATCATTCCAATACATACATTCACATTCCACCATGTATCTATTAAAACCTGATACTGAAAGATATATTCATTGTAATGTTCCATATTCACATTCCACCATGTATCTATTAAAACAGCAGTGACGGTCTGTGCACTCTTCAATACTGACAATGATTCACATTCCACCATGTATCTATTAAAACACTGAGGGCATGGATAAGATAAGAGAAAGTAAGCGAAATTCACATTCCACCATGTATCTATTAAAACGAAAATCTACTGCCGAACAGACCGGCAATGGAGCTTATTCACATTCCACCATGTATCTATTAAAACTTCAAACATATCATTCTTTACATTCCTGCATATCCTATTCACATTCCACCATGTATCTATTAAAACCTTACTGCCGTATATATCTTCATATAGCTTTTGTGCAATTCACATTCCACCATGTATCTATTAAAACTAAATCTGTCTGAATAGTGATATGTTTCATCCAAATTCACATTCCACCATGTATCTATTAAAACCTTATACGCGCTTGTTATACTGATTTTTCCGTAGTAATTCACATTCCACCATGTATCTATTAAAACTTATTTCAAATTCCCGGGTACACCTTTTTCTTTTACATTCACATTCCACCATGTATCTATTAAAACTTTGCAAGGCGAATGCCGGTAGTCGAAGAACAAATAAATTCACATTCCACCATGTATCTATTAAAACACGATCCGTGCAAAATTAGCATTAAACCGTTTGTTATTCACATTCCACCATGTATCTATTAAAACAGTTTGTGCTAATTGCCGTTCCATGTGAAATTCTTACATTCACATTCCACCATGTATCTATTAAAACTTGTTCCGCTTGCAGCTGAAGCGATTGTAAAAGCGTATTCACATTCCACCATGTATCTATTAAAACTGTAACTGTTTGCTCCGGTCTGTACCTTGTAAATAATTCACATTCCACCATGTATCTATTAAAACTTGGAATTGTTTCTTGTTGTGGCTGTCTGCGGCAATTCACATTCCACCATGTATCTATTAAAACTATATCCAAAAGGCACTTTTATAGATTTTGACTTTTATTCACATTCCACCATGTATCTATTAAAACTATTATCCACTTTTTGCATTATAGATTCAGCAGTTTTATTCACATTCCACCATGTATCTATTAAAACACATCACACTTGAATGGAAGTTTAATCAAATGAGTATTCACATTCCACCATGTATCTATTAAAACACGACATAAAAATAACAATTATGGAGGTATAAAAAATTCACATTCCACCATGTATCTATTAAAACTATACAGAAGGCAGTGTTCTAACACAGGATAATTCAATTCACATTCCACCATGTATCTATTAAAACTTATCTTTAATAGATTTTATTCTTCGGGAAACAACATTCACATTCCACCATGTATCTATTAAAACTACTTCCTACAGCAGATAGCATTATAACACTATTAGATTCACATTCCACCATGTATCTATTAAAACGTAGAAAACATACCCATACTGAGTGTCCATTATATTATTCACATTTCACCATGTATCTATTAAAACTGTTCTCCCTTGTCTTTCAGTTCCCACGCAAAATAATTCACATTCCACCATGTATCTATTAAAACCATTAACCACATCTGACACTGAATCCTTATAAACGAATTCACATTCCACCATGTATCTATTAAAACAGGACAATGAGCAGATGACGATTGCAAAATATACGAATTCACATTCCACCATGTATCTATTAAAACAATATCTGTAACTACTTTACCTATTTTTTCAACCAGATTCACATTCCACCATGTATCTATTAAAACCACAAAGTGCCTTGTATCTTAAAAGGCAGCTATTGTCATTCACATTCCACCATGTATCTATTAAAACACTTGTGGTCATAGCTGTGATTATTCTTGTTGTTGTATTCACATTCCACCATGTATCTATTAAAACTGTGAATGCAGAAAAAACAATCGGCGTCATTTACAAATTCACATTCCACCATGTATCTATTAAAACAAAATGAAAGTTTTGCGACTAAAGTTGCAGAAAAAATTCACATTCCACCATGTATCTATTAAAACTAATTACAGTATCAACAAACCATTCAAGTTCTTCATTCACATTCCACCATGTATCTATTAAAACGGTTAAGAAAATCAAGGCATTGAACACGCCGTAGGATTCACATTCCACCATGTATCTATTAAAAGCTTCTTGGGTCAGAGGGCGAATCTGTGAAGCAGAATTCACATTCCACCATGTATCTATTAAAACACGGAGATGATGATACAACAGATCGTTCTTATCTTATTCACATTCCACCATGTATCTATTAAAACCTGTATCTGTTATCTGTTATTGCATTAACCGGCATATTCACATTCCACCATGTATCTATTAAAACATATGTCCTTGCTCTTTTCTTTTTAGCGGTGATCCTATTCACATTCCACCATGTATCTATTAAAACCAAGTAGCAATTAAGAAAAAATATCCGGTGTGTTTCATTCACATTCCACCATGTATCTATTAAAACCGCGAAGATATTACTATCTTTGTCATGGATGAGATATTCACATTCCACCATGTATCTATTAAAACTTTAAACCTGCTTCACAAAATGGACAGACATCTAAATTCACATTCCACCATGTATCTATTAAAACGCTTTTTTCATCATCATCTTTTCCTTTTGCAGGTTGATTCACATTCCACCATGTATCTATTAAAACTAATTTGCATATTATATGTGCTTCTAGGGCAAGTATTCACATTCCACCATGTATCTATTAAAACGTTTAACCCAAGCGGTTTTCTCCACATACTCCTTGATTCACATTCCACCATGTATCTATTAAAACTTTGTATATCTTTTAACCATGTCCCTGTTGAATATGATTCACATTCCACCATGTATCTATTAAAACAATAAAAGCATTTATAAAAATTGGCGTTATTACACATTCACATTCCACCATGTATCTATTAAAACGCAGGAGGTCTTTGACTATTATACAAAGGTTTTAGGATTCACATTCCACCATGTATCTATTAAAACTCACAGTAAAAGATCATACTTAAGTGAAAAACACATTCACATTCCACCATGTATCTATTAAAACGAATCATTGTTATCGTAAATCGGATATTCTTTATTATTCACATTCCACCATGTATCTATTAAAACCAGAATTTCTTCAAGTCAATTTCTGAAATATCCACATTCACATTCCACCATGTATCTATTAAAACGTCTTTTCAACGTCAGATTTGCCCTTGAATGCTTTCATTCACATTCCACCATGTATCTATTAAAACTCGAATGACCTGTGGGCGGCATGAACCGGTATGACCATATTCACATTCCACCATGTATCTATTAAAACACACCCTGTTTGTATACAACAAACTTACACTATTTAAATTCACATTCCACCATGTATCTATTAAAACAAATAATTATTATCATAATCAATGAATATCACATATTCACATTCCACCATGTATCTATTAAAACTAATATTAGCACGGAACTACTTAGAAACCTTTTGCATTCACATTCCACCATGTATCTATTAAAACGAGTTTAAACTTTATCCCGCTGTATTAAAAATCCAATTCACATTCCACCATGTATCTATTAAAACCCATACTGTTTATACCATTCTGGCATATCTGCTTCATTCACATTCCACCATGTATCTATTAAAACAACGACAAATCAGACTATAAACAATTATTATTATGAATTCACATTCCACCATGTATCTATTAAAACTTGAAACGTGGCTACATAACTCAACAGGAATTAGAATTCACATTCCACCATGTATCTATTAAAACCCGAAGACATTAGATGATATCTATATGTTGCTTCATATTCACATTCCACCATGTATCTATTAAAACGCATCAAACAATTAATAATTATTATTATGATTCTGAATTCACATTCCACCATGTATCTATTAAAACAATAAGCCAAGCACTAAACCACCCCCCTTAATCATCAATTCACATTCCACCATGTATCTATTAAAACCTTGTTCGGGTTCAAAATTTTAGAATGCTGAATGTAATTCACATTCCACCATGTATCTATTAAAACCGCTTTGATTCGACAATTTTTCCGTTAAATAACGATATTCACATTCCACCATGTATCTATTAAAACTTGATTCTCAAAATCGAATATAATTTCATCACGCACATTCACATTCCACCATGTATCTATTAAAACTATCAACTGTAGTGGTCATGCTTGCAAACACAACGGATTCACATTCCACCATGTATCTATTAAAACTAATTATATTTGTATGAGCAATCAAGTATTCATCATTCACATTCCACCATGTATCTATTAAAACCACAGCATGGAATATATTAATGTCGGGTCGTTCCGTATTCACATTCCACCATGTATCTATTAAAACCCAAACAGGATGTAACTATCTTTGTAATGGATGAGATATTCACATTCCACCATGTATCTATTAAAACAATAAAAAGGGGATAAGAGAAAGAGGGAGATAAATAATTCACATTCCACCATGTATCTATTAAAACCGCACTATAAAAAAGCAATATTTTACAATGCTTTCACATCCTCTTTTTGTCGACCTTGCTTCAATAATCGGACTACACATTCTATTTTTAAATAGTATATTCCTTTTTTCTATATTTTTTCCCATTGTCGACCGGCGGCAGATTTTACAATATTTATGGTCGACAATTTCAAATAAAGAAACTGGCTTTGTCATCTTCCTTACCCCAGAACTCTTTATTCAACCATTTTTCCTGCCTGCTTTTAAATATAATAACGGAATCCAATTCATGATCAATATATTCATCCAGCTCCTGTTTCAGCTTCACAAGTTGTACTTTTGTGATATCTCCCTCAAAAACAGAATTTTGTATATGGGATAAATACCTTTTACAAATCTTAAAAATATGATTCCATCGTTTTTGTCCATTATTTTCTTTATTTATGTCATATACTAATACTACATACATATTTCACCACCATATTCTGAATCCTTCATATTCTTTTTCCCCAATCAGATGCTTGATCAGCTTGTATAACTCTAAACGCATCAGATACTGATATGTAACGGGGCGACCTAAATCTTTATGCATAATTGTCTGCTGTAATTTTTTCTCCAACTCCTGTGCAATCAATCTGGATGCATCCCTATTCAAATGCAAATAATTCAGCTCCTTCGTAAAACTTTTTTCGGTTATCTGATTACGGTTTAATAATGAAAAAAGAAGTCGATCTCCTATCAACGGTTTGAAAATTTCTGCCACATCCAGACATAGAGAAAATCTTCTAACACCAGGTTCATGGAGATAACTTATCGTAGGATTCAATTGTGTATGATATACCTCACTAAGAACCTTTGAATAAATCAACGAATTAACAAAAGAAATCAACGAATTAATCATGTTATCAGGCGGATGCATAACTCTTTTATCAAACTCTATTTCCTGATCAATGATAACATTCCATGTAGCATAATAATGCCTTCTTATATTTCCCTCTATTCCCATTAGCTCTTGGATCGTTGATGTTTTTGGTAATTCTTTTCTCAACGAATCAATTTCTGACATATAGAAAGATACATCCTTGCCTCGTCCGTTATAATACCGGAGATTTCGGTAAATATTATCGGCAGCCGCTTCTATAAATTTTTTTGCAATGGTCAATCTCTTTCCATAATCTGTATAATGTTCAACCTGTTTTACCAATAATTGACCTGCCAGCAGCTTTTCTTTTGGATAAAAGCTACCTGTATAAAAATTATAATAATTGAAGAAATGTATCGGGATTCCATATTGAGAAATGTAACTCAAAAATGTTGTATTAAATGACATCTCTGACATGACATAAATATCATCAATTCGTTCAATCGGAATATCTCTTTTTTCTCCACCTGAAGATATAAATTGAAGTGTATTATCTTTTCTTTTTAAATCTCCACTATTGTAAATATAAAAACTTTGTCCCATTATCCCTCCATGTTAAATAAAACACAAATCATGATATGCGCACTTCCCACATATTTTTTGTTTTTCAAATGCTGGTGGTTGTTCCTGCATTTTTAACTTTTCTATATCTGCAATTATCTTCTGCAACTGTACTTCATCATCCTCTGACAGTTCTACAACAATATTTTTTTTGATCATAGGATAATCAATCTTTGCCGTTAAGCCCTTAACTCCACGTTGTTTCAAATAATATAGATAATATTTTACCTGCCAGATTCCTGCCTCTTCTATTGCTTTACTCTTTTTTATCTCATGTAATTCCTGATGCTCTTTTATAAAATCAATATTTATTACATTATCGATATTAATGTGTTTATCATCACGCCGGTAACTGTTCTCATCAAGTAGTTTACCCAACATAACATTTTCATTATCGGATTCCATGTTTATTTCATTTATGAAATACCATAATTTTCTTTTACACACAAAATAATAATAAATCATTACACCAGTAACTCGATTTTCCACAATTCCTCCTTATATAAAATTCCACTCATCATCATACTTCGTTAACGATAAGCCCATACCCCGTCCTGTCATTTCATCAAAATCATATAATAAGCATGTCCTGTGAATATCTAATCTGTCATTTATACAATTCAAATCCACACCATCTAATTTTCTCCGATCCGAATACAGATTCAGATTAAGAGTTATATCTGCCAGTTTTGCTTTCAATATCCTTCGTATATTACTGTCAACATATGGTGTATCTAAAACACTCGTTATTGCCTCTATCAGATACTGATTTTCCTGATATATTCTATCTGGAATTACTGTAATACTTTTTATTCCACGAAAATCCTCATCGATATCTTTCTTAGATGTATAATCTAACGGCTGCAACGATTTAAATTTAGCCAGATTTCTTTTTATCATTTGGAAGTATGCCGTATTCTTTAATGCGTCTACATCATAAACTTCATTCATATACTGAACTTTATCTTTTTCGGAAAAAAGCTTTCCATTATATGCCTCTAATAATTGTACAGATCTATCATATATATCACTGTCATATATTCCTTTTCCATTCTTCATACATCCTGAATAATTAACATAAATTAATACATTTGCATCGGTTATATCCTTTTTCCCTGCTCTATTACACCGTCCCATTCTTTGCAATAAGCTATCAGCCGTACACATCTCCGTATAAAGAACATCAAAATCAATATCAAGACTTGCTTCTACGATCTGTGTTGTTACCCATATACCTGTCATCTCATCATTACTGGAAAAATCCATTATCATCTTTTCCAACTGATCCCGATGTTTTCGAATATATCTGGAATGAAGCAGGAATACCTCATCTGTTCTTTGGGATAATTCTTCATATACCTTCTGTGCCTTTGATACTGTATTGCATATAACGAGAACTTTTTTCTTGTATCCATCTTCCGCAATTCTGTCAAAATCAAATTCTTCATGAAATAATGCGATCTTATGTCTGTCTGTTCCCATTGTAGCGGAAAAATCTATAAAAATATAATCTCTATCCTTTATCAACCGATATTTTCGCATAAAAAATTCTAAAACCGGCGGAAATGTTGCTGTTATGATTGCGAATTTTCCTTCCATTTGTTTTAGTTCTGACAAGCCGTAAATTAATGCTGCTACTATCTTAGGAGAATATGACTGAATCTCATCTATAATTAATTTTGAATATTTCAGTGTCGCTGCAAAAATCTCAGTGCCCGGGGCTTTATAAACAAATTTAAATAATTGATCTACCGTGCAGACAGTAAGCGGATACGAGAACAATTTTGCCTGCTCATATCTGGTATTCCCATCTGTAAATTGCCCATCTGTTCCATCAAAATAACTGCTTAGGCTATCAGAATGAAGCAATGCTACATCCTTATACATATACCTGTCCTTTATTCTGCTATATATGGCATTAGAAGAAACTTTTAACGGTAATGTATAAAAACCTTTCTCGCCATTTGCCCATAATAAAGCTGCCTCTGTTTTTCCTGATCCAGTAGGTGCTATAACTACAACATTATCATCACTATGTTCCTGCATAAAAACCTGCAACTCACGCAATGAATTTGAAAAGTAATCGCGAATCGTGCTGCATAATTTTTTCTCAGCAATGTCACTGTGTAATTCTGCTTCTTCATATCCTGCACTTACCGTCCAGTCAAACTTATTCAACAAGCCCTTTATCAACATATATTCACACCATGTTTGCTCATCTACACTTCTCAATTTCATTGTAGGATTATTCGAATACAACAGTTGATTACGATTTGCGGCAGAAAATTTCACATCTTCCTTTCCCAAATATTCCTGCAAATATTTTTTATACCATTTATCGTAATAGTCATAAAAATCCTTATCAGAAAAACTATCCTTCCGATCATGATGATAATAGACTGCTGTCAATAACACAGAAAAGTCATCGCCTGTACATTCTGGTATTTCCTGCTTAACCTGTTTCTCTGATAAACTAAGTGCACTAAGAAAACCATGTGGTATCTGCCTTTCAGCCATCCTTGTAAGTTGAGGATTGACAATTGTCTGGAAAATATAATTAGCTTTTCCAAGGTCATGCACTCGGCATGCCTCTAAAACCAGATTCTTTTCCTTTTCTGTAAAATACATATCAAAAATCTCAAAGAATTTTCCTGCACAGTTAACAATATCCTTCTCATGTTCTCTTAAAGTTTTTTGCTCCTGAACAGTTTGCTGTTTCAAAGAATCCAAGTAAGAAATGATCATCTTCGACTCATTTTCATTCAATTTATCCATCTGGCTGCCCAAAAGATAAATCAATATGTTTCTGATGTCATTTACATTTTTAACTTCCTTCTTGGTGTCATTTGACTTTGCATAATATTCCATATCGTATTGTCAATCCCTCTCTTATCTTGTTATGCGAACGCAACAACATCCCCATAGGTATCGATATATGCATTCACTACTGAAGTATCCTTCGGCATATAATACGCTTTTACCTTTCCACCATCCGGTTTCCATCTGCGATATCCCTGCGGTGTTATCTCGTATTCCTTTGTTAACATGTAAGTCGTGCTTGTACGTCGTCCAATATCCAGTTCTGATTGAAATGGAATATAGATATTATTTCGAATCGTTGCTGATTCAACTTTCTGTAATTCAACAATTTCTACATTTTGAATATCCAGCAAATCTTCATACCGCCCTAATGATGGATAAATAATCGGACACTTCAGTGCCTGATAAATCTTATCAAAATCTTCCTCCTCAGGTATAATATGTAAAACCATCCGATTATCACAGATCAGTTCTACATGTGCAATCCCCTTAAACACACCATAATCTTTGTCTTCACCTTTGATACAGAGCTGATGTCTGCCTTCTTCATACTTTGTATCGAATTTGAATGAATATCTTGTATACAATTCTGATACAGAACCTGCGTTTTCTCCCTGGATACTTACCTGCATCTTGTGATAACTGTCAAATCCACTAATTGCGTGAATCATACCAATAACAGTTGAATATGGTGGCAACGGATAAGATTCTTTTATAATGAAACTACTTGGTTTTCTGTAGTTCGCAAGGTTTTGAAAACAATCAATTCTAATTGCTCGCTCCATAATATTCATCAACTTCCTTTTTCAACTGTTTAAATACATCTGCAACTGTCTTTGTGTTCAATGTATCTTTTAATTCTGCATCATTCTGGAAAATACCTGTCACAACTCCAACACTGGTATTGTTCTTTATATCCTCATCACTTTCAATAATCTCTCCAAGCATCTTCGTGTTTATGGCTCCATTTTCCAAAGATACTCTATTTTCAAAGAACGGATTTTTTCTTATATATCGACCACCGATTGCAAATACAGGACTAAGGTTCTCTCTTCTTCCCTTTATATCACGATATAAATACTGGATCGTATCAAGAAATTTTTTTACTCGATCTGCTTTTTCTTCTGCAGATATCTCAAGATCTCCATCCACACCAATACGATCAAGATCTATAGTGATCGTATATGAGTAGAATGACTTCTGTATCTCACTCTGTGCGATCGCATTATCAAGATCCTGGCGTCTTGCCAATCCAATATTGGTTAAAAATTCCAAATCGCTCTGATAAGGCTCTAATGATACCGCATTACTCAGTCGAACAACTGCACTTCTGGTATCAGCTCCGCCTTTTTTATCCTCTCCTTTTGCACTGGTCTTCATATAACCAAAAAAGTCAATTTCCGGATAATCT